>JGI20153J14295_10002811_pt1 | contig 12036 bp, 11 predicted proteins | sample COG_03_FD_14295 | JGI IMG/M metagenome (IMG submission 14295) | reverse complement strand
GACCAATTCAACGCAGGAGCAGTAAAAGTAAACGGAATAGAACTCTTGTTAAACTACAATATAACCTCAAAAAATGCACGTTTTTCCTTCCCATTTTCTTTTGGGTACACTTTTACAAACACCGAATTTTTAAACAGTTTTGGAAGTGCTGATAGTTTGTGGGGAACCGTAATGGTTGGTGATGAATTGCCTTACATTCCAAAACATCAATTGAACGCTGCTTTGTCTTTAGAACATGCAAAATTTGAAGTCAACTTAAATGCACGTTACAATGGTGCGTTTAGAACTTTGGCCGGTTCAGGAAACATTCCAACCAACGAAAAAGTAGCCTCCAACTTCATCATAGACATGTCAAGTAAATACAGGGTAACTCCCCAATTTCAACTGACGGCAAACATAACAAACTTACTTAATAATACCTATGCGGTTTCTAGAGTTCCTGCTGGCTTACGCCCAGGACATCCTTTTGGAATTTACGGCGGATTTCAATACCAATTCTAGAAATTAGAAATAGATCATAAAAAAGAAAAAAGTTAAAAAAGTGTCCTATTTATGGGCACTTTTTTTGGTTTCTAAAGTTAAATAGGCAACCACTGCTTTTCGAATATCAGCCCCTAGTTCTGATGGTTTTGGATGATATACCGAAAGTACATCGTTGTTTTTTTCTGATAAAAAAGGAATGTCAAAACCTTTTAAAAGATACTCAGAAAAGGCAACATTATAGGTTGTATTGGAAGCTAGTAGCTTGTTTTTTATGTACCACTCCGCTCCTATTTTTTCAGCATTAAAACGCTGTAAATAAGCACCAGTTCCGCCAGCCAAAACACCATAATCCAAAACACGTTTCAGCAAACTTCCTTTTATATTTACTTTTAAAATCGGGCCACCATATGGCAATACTCTAAAAATATCTACATGCAGTAATGGCCCCTTCTAAGGCATCATCAATTCGAATAGATCCGCCATTTACAAGGGCACAATCAACACGGTCATCAAAAGCAAAAGACATTGATTGGGTAATGATTTCCCCCAAATTGGTTTGTACGCTTCGAATGGGAGTATCTCTTCCGTCTAAAGGGGTTTTAGCCGTATAAATGATGGCTGTTGGGTTTGAAACAATTTCTTTGATTTTTGTTTTCAATACTTGCTGCCATTGCGCAACTATCGCCCCTACTTTTTCATCCGTTTTTATTGAAGAGTTGATTTCTTTTAATTCTGAAATGAGGGTTACTTTTTTTGTTTTTTTATCATAAGAAACTCGATGTATATAAACAGTTTTAGCATTTGCATCTGCTTTTGTTATGACGGTATTTCCTAAAGAAACAGATCGACTGGTATGTTCATGACCGCCCATAATTAAAGGAACTTCTGGAAGTAGCTTTGCAATTCTTTTGTCTTGTGCAATTTTAACGTGTGTGAGCCCAAAAACAATATCAACACGGTCTTTGAGATCGTCATATGCAGCCCTTGCTTGCGCATACATATCTTCATATACCACATATTCTTTTGGATTTGAGGGAATGCAAACACTGATAAAACCGATCTTTATTTTGGTGCCATCTGCATCTGAGAATTCTTTCATAAAAGAAGGAGATAGTGGAACTTTTTTACCTTTTATTTCCTTGTGAAAAAAATCAGATCCCGTTGCTGTTTTCTCTTTTACATTCGCAGAAATCCAAGGGAAATTGCTTTCATTCAAGCGTTTTTGCAAATCTTTTTGAGGCACATCAAACTCATGATTCCCAAAGGCAACCAAATCGAAATTCATGGCATTCATTACGGAAACCATTTGTTTTCCACGAACGCGTTCACCTTCAACTTTTAGGGTTCCTATTAGAGACGGATTTAAAAAATCACCAGCCATCATAAGCAACGTGTTTTTGTTTTCTTTTAATAAATCTTGATGCACGGTCTCTACACGGGCCAGGCCTCCAAACTCACCGCCTTGGATGGGTGCTATTTCATAGACATCATTCAATTGTAAAAAGTAAAGTCTATTTTCTGATCGTCTTTGGTGCAAGAAGCTAATAAAAGCAGTGATAGCAAAAAAACGCCGATTTTAATGAATTTCATTTTATTATTTTTTTTAAGTTTTAACTGCTTTTTTGTCTTCTGATTTATCAATATTACAAGACTTCAAAAACTTCCAAAGCTTTATTAAAAGCGCTTTCAAAACTCATAGGTTTCAAGTTTGTATTTGCTTTTTGAGCCGTAAAATAAGAGAGTAATTTTTCTGTAGGCATGTTGCCAGTCAATTCATCTTTTGCCATTGGACAGCCTCCAAATCCTTTAATTGCACCGTCAAATCGGTTACAGCCCGCTTTATAGGCTGCATCTACTTTTTCGTACCATTTGTCTGGTGTAGTATGCAAATGAGCCCCAAATTCAATTGTTGGATAAGCAGGAATTAAATTTGAAAAAAGGTGATGAATTACCTCGGGTGTTGAACTCCCAACAGTATCGGATAGGGATAAAATTTTGACTCCCATTTGAGACATTTTCTCTGTCCATTCCGCTACAATTTCTACATTCCATGGATCTCCATACGGATTTCCAAAACCCATTGACAAATAAGCGACTACTTCTTTGTTTGTTTTGGACGCAATGTTTAAAATTCCGTCTAAAGTTGCAATCGATTCGGCAATCGTTTTGTGTGTATTTCGCATTTGAAAATTTTCTGAAATAGAAAATGGATAGCCTAAATAATCAATTTCTTCAAATTGTGAAGCATCGTTGGCACCTCTGATATTGGCGATTATTGCCAATAACTTACTGGTTGTTTTGGACAAATCTAATTTTGATAAAACTTCAGCAGTATCTCGCATTTGCGGAATGCTTTTGGAGAAACAAAGCTTCCAAAATCAATGGTATCAAACCCTACTTTTAAAAGCGAATTGAGATACAATGTCTTTTTATCGGTAGGGATAAAATGAGACTTTATGCCTTGCATGGCATCTCGTGGACATTCTATGATTTTGACTTTATTCATCTGTCTCAAAGATAGACAAACAATTGAATATCAAAAAGAATATACGAATGGAAAATTAAAGGATAATGAGGATGGAAATGACCACAAAAACAACAATTTGCCCCCATTTTAAATACCATCCGATGTTTTTCCTTTTGGATATAGCATCTGAAATCTGACCCCCTAAGAGTGCTATTGCTCCAAAAATAAGGAATGAAACAAATATAAAAAGCATCCCTAAAACATAAAACTGAACGAGATGAGATAACTGTTCTGAAAATAGAAATTGAGGAAAAAATGCTAGGAAAAATAAGGTTACTTTCGGATTCAATACATTCATTAGAAATCCTTTCTTAAACAATTCTACCGTTGTTTTTTGAAGCACGTGTTCCGTAGAAAAGGTGATTTTTGCATCGCTTTTATATACCTGATATGCCAAGTATAATAGATAGCTTGCTCCAAATATTTTAATCCCCATGAAAAAGAATGGTTGCTGTTCTATAAGAGTAGAAAAGCCAAATGCAACAAATGTTGTATGAACAAGGCAGCCTGTCATTAAGCCTAAGACGGTTGCTATCCCGTATTTTCTACCGTTTACAATACTTTGAGTAAGAACAAAAATATTATCAGGTCCTGGAGAAATTGCCAAGATTGCGGTAGCAAATATAAAAGCGCTTAGGGTTTCTAACATTTTATTAAAAAGTGAAAATTGACAGTTTAAGCATTCCATTATTTTAATAATAGAAGATAGAATTTCTTATAAATTTGCCAAGATTTCCTTATTTATTTTTTTAATCAAACTGGGGCCTTCATATATGAATCCAGTATAAATTTGAACCAAATCGGCACCAGCATTTATTTTTTCGAGGGCATCTTCTGCTGAATGAATACCGCCTACTCCTATTATTGGAAAGGATTTGTTTGATTTGTCGGACAAATACTGAATTACTTTCGTGCTTTGGTTTTTAATCGGTTGTCCACTGACTCCTCCATTTCCTATAATTTCTAACTGTTCTTTAGAGGCCTTTAAATTGTCCCTTGTGGTAGAAGTATTGGATGCGATGACACCATCAATTTTTGTTTCTGCAACCAATTCGATAATTTCATCCAATTGTTGGTTGTTTAAATCGGGTGCGATTTTTAATAAGATCGGTTTCTGTATTGCTTGTGCATTGTTTAGTTTCTGACATTCTGTAATCAGCGACACTAAATACGTTTTATCGTTGAGTTTTGCATGACTCCCAACGTTTGGACAACTCACATTCAGTACAAAATAATCTACATAAGGATGCAAACCTTCAAAACAAATTTTATAATCTTGGGTATAGTTTTCAGGAAATGTTTGCGTATTTTTCCCAATATTACCCCCAATAATTAATTTCCCTCTATTCTTTTTTAATTGATGAATAGCGGTTTCTAAGCCTTCATTGTTGAAGCCCATTCGGTTGATAATTCCCTGATCGTCTTTTAATCGAAACAATCGTTTTTTAGGGTTCCCGGCTTGTCCTTTTGGAGTAACCGTTCCAATTTCTATAAATCCGAAACCGAAGTTTGCCAACTCATTATATAGCACCGCATTTTTATCAAAACCAGCCGCCAAACCTACAGGATTCTTAAACTTGATTCCGAATAAAGTACGTTCTAATTTTTTATCGTTTACTTGATAGAGTGCTCTGAAAATTGCTGGCACTAAAGGAATTTTACAAAAGATTCTAATGAGTGAAAATGTAAAATAATGTACCTTTTCTGGATCGAATAAAAATAAAACAGGTCTTAGTAGAAGTTTGTACATATATATATTTTGAGTCTGTATTATAAATTCGGTTGATTTCGAAAATATAAAAAAAACTCCATGGTTTGTGGAGCTTTTAAATTATCTTAAAACAGCTTCTAAATTCTTTTCGAATGTTTGCTGTAATTTTTGCATTATTTTATCAATTTGCTTGTCTTCCAAGGTCTTTGTTTTGTCTTGTAATAAGAAACTAACAGCATACGATTTTTTTCCTTCTGGTAATTTATCTCCTTCATAGACATCGAACAAATCGACTTCTTTTAACAAATTTTTCTCAGACTTAAAGGCCAAATTATAAATCTCTTTGAATTCGATTTTGGTATCTAATAAGAGCGCTAAATCTCTTTTAACAGCTGGAAATTTTGTTAAATCTGAAACTTTCACATTTTTATTTCCTGTTATTTTAAGAATCGTATCCCAATTAAAATCAGCAAACAATACTTCTTGTTTGATTCCAAATTCTTTTAATAAGCTTGATTTTATAACACCAAACTCCACCAGTTTCATTTTTCCTAAACCTAGGGTGATTCCTTCTGAAAACACATCCTGTTTGCTTGGTGTTGTTTTTAAAGTATCGATCCTAATCGAGCTAAAACAGCTGTAATCACTCCTTTTGCATAGAAAAAATCTGATGTTTTAGAAGGTAAACTCCAACTCTCTTTTGCTCTTTCACCAGTAATAAACAAGGTTAAATGCTTGTCTTCTTGGTAGGCATCATTGTATTTATGATAGGTTTTACCAAACTCATAAAACTTTAAAGAATTGTTTTTTCGATTGATATTGTAGGCAACAGATTCTAATCCACTAAACAACAATGATTGGCGCATTACTTTCAAATCGTTACTCAACGGGTTCAGCATTGCTACGCTGGCGGCTTCATTGATATTCTCTGAGTAGGTAGTATATACCGGTTTTGTTAGCGAATTTGCCATCGTTTCATTAAATCCTAATGAAGACAATTGATTGGCAACCACATTTTCAATCTTCGTTTCTTTGTTTGAATCGAAAGAAATGGAAGTATTTAATTTGTGCGAAAACTCAATATTATTGTAGCCATAAACTCTTAATATTTCTTCTATAATATCGGCCTCACGATGCACATCGGTTCTGTAAGAAGGAATCGTTAATCCTAAACCACCTTCTGTTTCACTATTGATTTTAATTTCTAAGGAAGCTAAAATATTTTTAATCGTTTCCTTTGGAATTTCTTGCCCAATTAAACGGTAAGCATTTTCGTAGGATAAGAATACTTGAAAATCTTCGATTTTATCTGGGAAAAAATCGGAAATATCGGATCCCATTTTACCATCTGCATATTCTTCAATTAACAAAGCGGCTCTTTTCAGCGCGTATTTTGTCATGTTTATATCAATTCCACGTTCAAAACGAAATGAAGCATCTGTATTTAATGCATGTCTTTTTGCTGTCTTTCGAACAGAAACTGGATTAAAATAGGCACTTTCTAAGAAAATGGAAGTGGTAGATTCTGAAACTCCAGACTTCAACCCTCCAAAAACTCCTGCAATACAAAGCGGGTTAGAATCTGCATCACAGATCATAATATCTTCTGATGACAAGGCTCTTTCTACACCATCGAGTGTGGTAAATGGTGTGTCTTGTGCTAATGTTTTTACAAGAATTTTATTTCCTTTTATTTTTTGAGCATCAAAAGCATGCAAAGGTTGTCCGAGTTCGTGAAGTACATAATTTGTAATGTCTACAATATTATTTTTTGGTGTAATCCCAATCGATTTTAATCTGTTTTGAATCCATTCTGGAGATGCTTTTACTGTAACATCTGTAATGGTAATTCCACAGTATCTTGGAGCTTGCTCTCTATCTTCTACCTCAACATCAATTCGCAAGGTTCTTTCATCTACATGAAAATCACTCACAGAAGGGGATATCAATTCCAAGTTAATGTCTTGCTGCATGAGGCCCGCTTTTAAATCTCTGGCAACACCAAAGTGGCTCATTGCATCTGATCTGTTGGGGGTTAATCCAATTTCAAAAACCGAATCAACTTCAATATTAAAAACACTTGCTGCAGGTGTTCCTGCTTTTATCTCTGCATCTAAAACAAGAATCCCGTCATGTCCTGTACCTAGACCTAATTCGTCTTCGGCACAAATCATCCCATGACTTTCCTCACCTCTAATTTTGCCTTTTTTTATTTTAAAACCTTCGCCTTTGTCATCATACAATAAAGTTCCAATAGTAGCTACGGGTACTTTTTGTCCAGCAGCAACATTGGGAGCACCACATACAATCTGCACTGGATTTCCATCTCCAAGATCTACCGTTGTGACTTTTAATCGGTCTGCATTAGGGTGTTGAATGCAGGTTAAAACTTCTCCAACAACAATTCCCTTCAAGCTTCCCTTGATAGCTTCTTTCGTTTCAATCCCTTCGACTTCCAATCCTAAATCGGTTAACAATTCTCCAGTTTTGGTGGCATCCCAATCTGTTTGTAAAAATTGTTTGATCCAATTGTATGATATTTTCATAATTTATCTGCTATTTACTCCTGCAAATTTACTGAAATTCTACTTTTTATAGAAGGTTTTTCTTTTTTAAAATACAGCTACTTATTCACAAGAAGTAAACAGCTTAATTTTGTTTTTCATGTATTGAATTCATCGCATAAAAAACCTCACAGAAATCCTGTGAGGTGTTTTTTGGAACCAATTCCAAAAGGTATTTATACGCTGTTTTTATTAAGAATCTAATTTATTTTCCAAGGCTAAAAAGAAGGTATACTCTTTGGCAGTATCTTTTAAAGCATCGAAACGACCTGAAGCACCTCCATGACCGACTTCCATATTGGTATCTAAAAACAACATGTTCGTATCGGTTTTTAATTCACGAAGTTTGGCAACCCACTTTGCAGGCTCCCAATATTGCACTTGTGAATCGAAGTATCCGGTAGTAATCAACATATTTGGATAGGCTTTCGCTGAAACCTGATCGTAGGGTGAATAGGATTTTATATACTCGTAGTATTCTTTATCATTCGGATTTCCCCATTCGTCATATTCTCCTGTTGTAAGAGGAATACTTTCGTCTAACATGGTAGAAATGACATCTACAAAAGGAACAGCTGCAATAATACCGTTGTACAGTTCTGGGTTCATATTTACAACTGCTCCCATTAACAACCCTCCTGCTGATCCTCCCATAGCATACAAATGTGCTGCAGAGGTATAGTTATTTTCAATTAGATATTTAGAACAGTCTATAAAGTCTGTAAAGGTATTTTTCTTAGAAAGCATTTTACCATCTTCATACCATGCTCTTCCAAGATATTGACCTCCTCTAATGTGCGTTAACGCGAAAACAAATCCACGATCTAACAAACTCAGTCTTGTCGTAGAAAAACCATCTGAAATTGTATATCCATATGACCCATAGGCATATTGCATTAACGGAGTGTCTTTATTTAGCACGGTATCTTTGTGATATACTAATGATATTGCAACTTTTTTCCCATCCCTAGCTGTTGCCCAAACGCGTTTACTGATGTAGTTTTCTTTTTGAAACTTCCCTCCTAAAACTGCTTGTTCTTTTTGAATTTCTTTTGTTTTATTTGTCAAATTGAAATCAATTACAGAAGCTGGTGTTGTCATCGAATTATAAGAATACCGAATAATATCAGTATCGAACTCCGGGTTTTCATANACTCCTACNGAATAGGTTTCCTCAGAAAAAGGCAAATAATAATCTTCTTTTTCGTCCCAACGTTTAATTCTGATTTTGTTCAAACCATTATTTCGTTCTTCTAAAATTAAATATTCTTTAAAAATTGAAAAATCTTCTAGTAAAGTATCGGCTCTGTGTGGAATTACATCCACCCAATGTTCTTTTTCTGTTTGATCCACCGAGGTTTTCATCAACTTAAAGTTGATTGCATCGTCTTTGTTAGTCAATAGATAAAAATCATTTTTATAATGTGAAACGCTGTATTCGAGATTTCTTTCTCGTGCTTGCAACATTTTAAAGGTTCCAGTAGGATTGTCTGCCTCCAAAAACTGAGCTTCTGAAGATAGGGTGCTATACGAACCGATAATGATGTATTTATTTGACTTCGTTTTTGAAACATAGGTTCCAAAGGTATCTTCTTTTTCATGATATACCTCAATATCTTCTGAGGCGGGTGTTCCTAAAACATGCCTAAAAATCTTTTCACTTCGAAGTGTTATAGGATCTTTTTTTGTGTAAAAAAGAGTACGATTGTCATTTGCCCAAACAGAACCTCCGGTTGTATTTTCGATAACATCTTTATAAATTTCGCCCGTTTCTAAGTTCTTTATTCTCAGGGTATACTGTCTTCTACTCACAGTATCTGTTGCGAAAACAGCAAATTTATTGTTTTCAGAAATATTCAAACCTCCCAATTGATAATAGTCAAAACCTTTTGCCATTTCATTTACATCAAACAAAATTTCTTCTTTGGCCGCTAAAGTTTCTTTTTTTCTACTGAATATCGGGTATTGCTTGCCTGTTTCATAGCGAGTAATGTAGAAATAACCATTGTCTTTGTAGGGAACAGATGAATCATCTTCTTTTATTCTCCCTTTCATTTCTTGAAACAAGGTTTCTTGAAAATCTTTTGTGTGCGCAGTACAGTCCTCATAATACTCATTTTCAGCATTTAAATAATCGACAACATTTGTTGTTTGTTCATCTTTTTCTGCTGCCAATTTTTGAGCATCCGACAACCGCATCCAAAAATAATCATCAATTCTAACATCACCGTGCTTTTCTAATTTTGTGGGCTTTTTGACTGCTTTTGGAGCTATTATATCTGTAGTTTTCATGGTATCTTTTTAAGAACAATGGCAAAAATAAGACTAAATAACATAGCCATAAGAATTATCTTTCTCCTTTTTTCTAAGAGTAAACCCCGTTAATTTTATTACGTTTGTTAGCAAGCATAAAACAACTATGAGAATGCGCGTTGAAAAGAAATTTCTTAAAGCATTAAGCAGGAGAAAATGGATTGTTAGATACTATCACAATTTTTAGAGCGTTAGGCCAAAGGTAAAACCACACGATGCAATCGTGCGGCAGCGGGGAATATAAAAATTAGTTTTTTATCTACTAAAAATTAATAGATGGGTATGAAAATTGATGTTGTTTTAGTATTTTTACAATATAATTGATATTGTTATGACGCACATAGAAGAAATCAGACATAATATAATAGATAAAATACTTTCTATTAAAAATGCAGAATTATTATCAGCTTACGATAAGATATTAAATTCTAATAACGATACGACTTTATCCTTAACTAAAGAGCAAATAGAAATGCTTAAAATGAGTGATGCTGATATAGAAAATGGAGATTTAATACCACAATCTGAAATTGACAAAATGGATGCTGAATGGCTCAATTAACATTAGTTTGGACTAAGACAGCTTTAAAACAACGTAACCTTTACTTTTAAGTATTGGAACAAAAGAAATAAGAGTATTGAATATTCTAAACGATTACAAAAGCTAATTAATGAAAGAACAAAACTAATTCTTTCATTTCCTAATATGGGGAGAGAAGTTGGAACAAATAATCATCTTACAATTCCATTAGAGCATTACAATATATTTTATAGAAAAGTAGAAGATAAAATTGTGATTACCGCTTTTTGGGATAACAATCAAAGTCCTAAAAAATTGTTGACAATTTTAAAAGATTAGTAAACGTTCTTTAACATAAAATTTTAGCATCACTACAAAAAATTATGGGTAGTGTCCTAAAATTGCGCTTTTGAAAAGGCATTAATTTGGATGGTAATACTGCTCAATAAAATTGGGGTGAAAACCACGCAATACAGTCCTGCGGAACACAAAAAAAGGAGCGATAGTATCGCTCCTTTTTTTATGTAAATAAATGTATTTCCTATTTCTTAAACTCAGAAATTGTTGTTTTAATAATCGAAATACAAGCGTTTAGTTCTGCTTCTGTCATTACCAAAGGCGGAGCAAAACGAATGATATTTCCATGGGTAGGTTTTGCTAACAATCCGTTGTCTCTCAACTTCATACAAATATCCCAAGCTGTAGAACTTTCTTCAGTATCATTGATTAAAATTGCATTCAATAGCCCTCTACCTCTAACCGATTTTACCAATTCGTTTTCAGTTGCAAATTGTGACAATTCTGCTCTAAAGATTTCACCCAATCGGAACGCATTCTCAGCCAAATCTTCTTCTTTTACNACTTCCAAAGCAGCAATTGCAACTGCAGCAGCAATTGGATTTCCACCATAAGTAGAACCGTGATTTCCTGGTTGAATTACGTTCATAATCGCGTCATCTGCCAATACTGCAGAAACTGGATATGCCCCTCCACTTAACGCTTTTCCAAGAATTAAGATATCTGCTTTTGTTTCTGGAGTCCCTTCACAATTCTTCGTTGGACAGGTACAATTCCCACAAGTAGCCAACAAACGTCCTGTTCGTGCAATCCCTGTTTGTACTTCATCGGCAATGAATAGCACATTGTATTTTTCACACAATGCTTTTGCTGCGGCTAAATACCCATCAGAAGGAACATATACTCCTGCTTCACCTTGAATCGGTTCTACTAGAAAACCGACAATATTCGCATTTGCTTTCAAAGCCTCTTCCAATGCGGTTAGGTTGTCATATTCAATTTTTATAAATCCGTTTGTAAAAGGTCCAAAGTTCTTTCGCGCTACTGGATCATTTGAAAAAGAGATAATGGTGGTTGTTCTTCCATGAAAATTATTTTCACAAACAATAATTTGCGCTTCATTTTCAGAAATCCCTTTTACTTCATAGCCCCATTTTCTACAAATCTTCAAAGCCGTCTCTACCGCTTCTGCCCCTGTATTCATTGGTAGTAATTTGTCGAAGCCAAAAAGTTCCGTTGCAAATTTCTCGTACTTCCCAAGCATGTCATTGTAAAATGCTCTTGAGGTTAAACTCAATGTTTTTGCTTGATTGACCATCGCATCCACAATTTTCGGATGACAATGTCCCTGGTTTACTGCAGAGTAGGCAGATAGAAAATCGTAATACTTTTTTCCTTCTACATCCCAAACATATACCCCCTCACCTTTACTTAATACTACTGGAAGTGGATGATAGTTGTGTGCACCGTACTTGCTTTCTAAATCGATCGCTTTTTGCGACGTAAGTTGTTCTAAAACAGCCATTTTTAAACTTTTAAATGTTTATATTAATATAACCATTCCTGTTCTACCTTTATCCTTTCGAAGTTTCGAAAATTCAGCGTGGGAAAGAAATCATCC
>JGI20153J14295_10002808_pt1 | contig 12060 bp, 10 predicted proteins | sample COG_03_FD_14295 | JGI IMG/M metagenome (IMG submission 14295) | reverse complement strand
ACAGTTTGGTTTCTACCTCGCACATACGAAAAAAAGATAAAAAATCTCGAGCTAGTATGAGAAGACCGTTCGGGGTGAATCTCTGGTTTGCAAATTGTTTCGTCTGAAGCATGGTTTGTAAGCTACATTCATCAAAGATAAGCGTTGAAAGCATATCAAACGCGAAGCTTCATTTTAGATTTCTTTTTTGAAACATTTTAGACAAAAAATGCGATTAGGCTGGAAACAGAGAAATGGTAACATTTGAAATTATCCTGTACTAATACTAGTGAATATAGAAATAAATAGAATGATTTGACTGATGAAGCATACCTGTGGATACGACCTAGTTGGGTAATAAAATTACCCGACCGGAATCGTGGCGCCCTTTGGTTTACATTATATAGTAATGTAAACTGCCCGAAGTATTCCAGTTGGGGGCGAACTCCCGACTTAGCTAAACGACGGGGCCGTCCGTAGGACGTACCGGTCAAATACCTTCGGTATTTAACTTTGCTGTTTGGCCAATTAACAAAGTTGGGGCCTTTGTTGTTTAGCACTGCCCCCGACCGGAATACAAAGTATTCCAGCTAATTAGCTTCCCAAGGAATCCGATTAAGTATAATAGAATTGCCAAATTAGCACAATTGGCAGTGCGTCTGTTTTGTAAACAGAAGGTTTCCAGTTCAAATCTGGAATTTGGCTTCCCACTTTCTGAGTAAAAAACATATTTTTTACTTGGTTAAAATCTTCGATTTAACTGGGTGGTTTTACCACCCGGTCGGAGGCGGAGCCTCCAACTTACAAACAAAATTAATTGCTAGTCGGATATCTTCAATCGTGGCGCTGCCCGAAGTATTCCAGGCCGAAACACGAAGTGTTTTAGCCCACAACTGGATACCTTCGGTATCCGACAAAAAAATAATAAAAATAAGAATAAAAAATGGAAGCCTAGACATTTAAAAGAAGAGGACGTTAACAAATACGAAAAGCCATGTCAAGTAGTCTTGCTACGTAAATTGACGAAAGAGAGAAGATCAATACCATCTACGATCTATGGATTTCCTCAAGGGTAAACCCGGTTATTTAAACCTGCAAATAACTTATTTGCTTAACTAAGTGAACTGAAACATCTAAGTAACTTAAGGAAAAAACATCAACCGAGATTCCGTTAGTAATGGCGAGTGAACGCGGAGTAGGCGTCTTTTGATTTTATTACGTGACAGATGGTAAACTGATTGGAACACAGTGCCATAGAAGGTGAAAGCCCTGTATCTTAATCTAAACTTAATAAAAAAAAGAATAAGTAGGACGGAGCACGTGAAACTTTGTCTGAAGAAAGGGGGACTAGCCCTCTAAGCCTAAATACTATTAAATGATCGATAGCGTACAAGTACCGTGAGGGAAAGGTGAAAGAGACCCAAAAGCCTTATTGCCCATCAGTTCATTTGATGGATGTCATATAAGTTTGCTTAACGTGGAGTGAAATAGATCCTGAAATTTTTTATTTACAAGCAATGCTAGGTGATAGTTATCACTAGTGTGTACCTTTTGCATGATGGGTCAGCAAGTTTAAGATGAAAGCAAGCTTAAGAAAAGATATTTTCGGAGGCGCAGAGAAATCGAGGATGAAAAACTCCGACCATTCATTAGTTTTTATCTTAAGACTCGAAAGCACGTGATCGAGCCATGAACAAGTTGAAACTTTTGTAAAAAGAAGTGGAGGACTGCACCCGTAGGCGTAGCAATGCTTTGGGATGATTTGTGGCTAGGGATGAAAGGTTAATCAAACGTGCATATAGCTAGTTTTTTGCGAAATATATTTAAGTATAGCGTAAAAATTTGTAGATAGGGGGTAGAGCACTTGTTGTATGCGGGTGGCGAAAAGCTTTACTAAATATAAAAAAACTCCGAATACCTATCTATTTTTTTATAGTCAGAATACTGGGGATAAGCTTCGTATTCAAGAGGGAAACAGCCCTTATCCTCTAGCAAGGTCCCAAAAGAATATCTAAGTTAGAAAAGCGAGAAGAAACAGAAACATTATCGTAGTAAGCTTAGAAACAGCTATCTATTTAAGAACACGTAACAGTGCAGCATAATAAAAAAGTTTCTTCTTTCTGAAAATGTAACGGGAATTAAGATATTTACCGAACTAGGGAAATAAAAAAAATTAGGAGGTGTATGTAAAAAATGATATTAATCTCCGCTGTGGAAGACAGTCCAATCAGCCCCCCAAGGCTTGTGACACATGCCCGCCTTCCGATCGGTACGTCCTACGGATGTCCCAGTCAATACCTACGGTATTTAAGGTTCCCGACCGGAAGGCTACGCCTTCCAGTTAAATACCGTCGGTATCGTGGCGCCCTTCCCTTGGTCCTCGGCAGCGCCACGCTTGTGAAGGACTGGTTCGGGTAGTCACCTAACTGCCAAGGACCAAGCGTGGCGCTCTTCCCTTGGTCCTCGGCAGCGCCACGCTTGTGGAGAACTGGTTAAAATCTTCCCTCCTTTGGTTAAAATCTAACTGGTGTCCCCCTAGTGGGGCACTGATTTAACTGCCGAAGGGCGCCATGTTTGATGATAGCTTATTAAGCGTAAAATAACCTTAATGAAAACACGTAAATATAAAGACAATCAACAACGAAAAAAATTTGCACAAAATGAATCAAAAATATTTTTGATACAGTATTTCAAAAAAAAAGAAACAGAATCAACCGTGCAATCTTTTTCTAGTAACTCTGAAGTAATTCGGAACGGGAAAGGTACACATTCTAGCCAAGTATCTACGGCAGCTAAAACACTCCGGATACCGAAGGTATCCCAAAGCTGTTTAGCTAATTCAAACCCTAATTACAAAAAATGGTCTAGTTTTAAATATCCTAAAAACTTATCTGCTTTTTTTTTAGAACGCCCTTCGCTGAAATCAACATATCTATTACTAAATTTAAAGGATCACGTCAGTCAACTGGAAACCGAAGGTTTCCGGTCGGGTCGTCCACGGACGGCCCAACTGGATGCCAAAGGAACCCAACTTGCTAGTATGCATAATAGTGGGCTTATTCTAGAAGAGAACCAATCATTAGATTTGATAAAGGTTGCCATTAAAGACTTAGCTTTTAAAGTGTGCTACTCTAAAAAAGCTAAGCAGCAACAAAATAAGACACGTATCCGTGGACGATGTATTCAAAGTAACCGTCCTCGTTCAGTAAGTCGTCTTCTCCGTTTAAGCCGAATTCGTATTCGAACGTTAGCCCTTGAAGGAAAGATTACAGGATGCACACGATCTACATGGTAAAGAAATTGAAGTATCATATATATTTGTTCTGCTCGTGGGAGATATCCGACCCTTAAGCAGAACAATAATGTATGTGTCAAAGNCAGTGGCACCGGTCCTCGGCAGCGCCACGCTTGTGGAGGACTGGTTCGGGTAATCACCTAACTGCCGAAGGAAGCTTTCTGGGTAAAAAACATATTTTTTACTTGGTTAAAATCTTCGATTTAACTGGGTGGTTTTACCACCCGGTCGGAGGCGGAGCCTCCAACTTACAATCAAACACTTAGTGTTTAGGTGATCCTTTAGGGTCACTAAAAGGGGGTCATAGCTCAATTTGGTAGAGCGCTTGCTTTGCATGCAAGCGGTTACGTGTTCAAGTCACGTTGACTCCACTTGATTTTTAGACAGTCATATACTGTAGAATTTAGTCCTCCACAAGTGCGGCGCCCTTCGGCAGTTAGGTGATTACCCGAACCAGTCCTTCACAAGCGTGGCGCCCTTTGGTTAAAATTTTTGATTTAACTGCCGAGGACCAAGGGAAGGGCGGCGCGTTTGTAGAGGACTAATTAACTGGAATACTTCGGGCAGCGCCACGATTCCCGTCGGGGGCAAAACCCCCAACTTGCGGGTAGGGCGTGGGTTATTGCTTTCCAGTCAGCTATACTTTCTATCGTAGGTCGTAGCCAAGAGGTTAAGGCAGCTCGTTTTGATCGAGCCATTCGCAGGTTCAACTCCTGCCGACTTAGATCTTATTAAATAATTTTTAACTAATATAAATAAATATTATTTTATCTTTGGTTCTCAACTGGAATACGAAGTATTCCGGTCAGGTAGCTACGCTACCTAACTGAGCCGTCCGTAGGACGTACCGGTCAAATAGCGTAGCTAGGTAGCTTCGCTACCTGGCCGGATACCGAAGGTATCCAGCTATTTAACTGGGTGGTTTTACCACCCGGTCGGGAACCAAGGGTTCCCAACTGCTACCTAGCTTAAAAATATGAGTTTCAACTTATTAACAGTTTTTATTATCCTCGTGATTCTAAGTAGTCTTGGATTAATTGTGGCAACGATTAGTATCCCATCTATACGAGAATCATTAGTAGCGTCAACTAACTTACAAATTATTGACCAGCGATACCTCTCAGCTTTTTTAGGGACAATTGCAGAATTAATTAATCGATTTATCCTTCCTGTAATCCCTTTTGCCATTGTAACAGGCCTAGCCTTGTTAGTAGTGGGTCTTCCTTTTGCTCTCGATATTCAAATGGGTTCATCAGTCGTATTTATCTTAATTTGTGTAGTCAAATTTCTTGCAATTGCAGTTCCTTTATTAGTTGCTGTAGCTTATCTTACTTTACTTGAACGAAAAGTAATGGCATCAATACAACGACGAAAAGGACCTAATGTAGTAGGAGCTTATGGTTTACTACAACCTCTTGCAGATGGTTTAAAACTTTTTCTTAAAGAATCAATTGTACCTGCTAGTGCACATAAAGGTATTTTTATTCTTTCTCCTATTTTAACTTTCTTACTTGCCCTTAGCCTTTGAGCAGCAGTTCCTTTTGGAGAGGGTATGGTTTATGCAGATATTAACATTGGAGTTCTCTACCTTTTTGCTGTTAGCTCTTTAGGAGTTTATGGTGTCATTTGTTCTGGATGATCAAGTAACACTAAATATTCATTTATTGGAGCTCTACGATCGGCTGCACAAATGATTTCGTATGAAATTGGAATGGGATTCATCTTATTACTTATTTTCTTACTAGTAGGGAGTTTAAACCTTACGGATATTGTTTTAGCACAAAAAGATGTATGGTTCTGTGTTCCACTTTTACCGGCTACCATGATTTGATTTGTTTGTATTCTTGCTGAAACAAACCGAGCACCTTTTGATCTTCCCGAAGCAGAAGCAGAATTAGTAGCAGGTTACTTTACAGAATACAGTGCAATGGGATTCGCACTTTTCTTCCTAGGAGAGTATTCAAATATGATTATGATGAGTGCTTTAACAGCTATTTGTTTCTTTGGAGGGTGATATTCACTTTTGCCCTTTGGGCTGGGTATTTTACCAGGTCCTGTATGACTTGGAATTAAGGTAACACTTGTTCTCTTTGGATTTATTTGAGTTCGGGCAGCTTTCCCACGATACCGGTTTGATCAGCTTATAGCATTAGGTTGGAAGACTTTCCTACCTTTCTTATTAGGGTATTACATGTTTGTCGCAGGAATGTTATATTCTTTTGACTGACTGCCTAACTAAGTATTTTCATTATAGCTAGAAATCAAAGATTTTAACCAGTCCTCCCGCCGCGCCCTTTGGTTTAAATACCAAAGGTATTTAACTGCGCAAGCGTGGCGCCCTTCCCTTGGTCCTCGGCAGCACCACGCTTGTGGAGGACTGGTTAGGGTAGTCAGTCATCCAACTACGTGGGTGACTAGAGTGCACTTATTTACTAATAAAATGTTATATTTTAATTATAATTTGTAGGGCGTAGCTAAAACACTTCGTGTTTTGGCCAAACAACAAAGTTGTTTAGCTGTTCGATTGTACCGGTACTGGAATCAATCAATACTCAATTCGAGAAACAATTGGTAAAATAACTAAGAAGAATGCGAAATAAAGAACTCCCGCAATTTGTGCCATAATAACATAAGGATCTTCTACTGGAGCACCTCCTAATCATGTTAGAATTAATCAATCAACTGCAAACATTCAAACAAGCACTCGGTAAAGTGGTCGGAAAGCGGAACTTTGTACAGTAGACGCAGTAATGAATGGTAATAGAATTAATACTAAAATAGAAGCAAAAAGAGCAAGAACTCCTAGAAGTTTGTTTGGAATAGCTCGTAGAATTGCATAAGCAAATAAGAAGTATCACTCAGGTACAATATGTGCTGGAGTAACCATAGGGTCAGCTTCAATGTAATTATCAGGGTGACCAAGATAGTTTGGTGCAAAATAAATTCAGAAAGAGAAGAATATTACAAACACAACCGCACCAAATAAATCCTTTACTGTAAAGTAAGGGTGGAATGGAATCTTATCTGTGTTTGAAATTGTCCCTAGTGGGTTACTTGATCCCGCTTGGTGTAATGCTGTTAAGTGAAGTGCCGTTAAAGCCGCAATTACAAAAGGTAAAAGATAATGTAAACTGAAGAATCGGTTTAGTGTAGCATTATCTACTGAGAAACCTCCTCACATTCACTCTACAATATAAGGCCCTACGACAGGGAAAGCAGAGAAAAGGTTTGTAATTACCGTAGCTCCTCAGAAACTCATTTGTCCTCAAGGAAGAACATACCCAAGGAAAGCTGTTGCCATCATAGCAAGGAAAATCGCAACTCCTAGTACTCAAATAAGAACTCGAGGCGATCGGTACGATCCGTAGTAAAGTCCACGGAAAATGTGAGCATAAACAACAATAAAGAACATTGAAGCTCCATTTGCGTGTGTGTATCGAAGAAGTCATCCATAAGGGACATCTCGCATGATGTGCTCAACTGAAGCAAATGCATAGTCTACGTGAGCTGCATAATGCATTGCAAGAAAAATTCCTGTAATTAATTGAACAACTAAACAAATTGCCGCTAGACTACCAAAGTTTCAAAGGTATGAAATATTTGAAGGTGTAGGGTAAGCAATTGCATGGTTTTCAAGAATATTCAGGAGTGGTCGTTTTAGAATACGTTTCATGTTTTATGCTAATACCAGCAAATATATTATTTGCAAGCATCTATGCTACCACATGAAATAATATCGTGTTCCTTCCTTCGGCAGTCAATACCTACGGTATTTAAGGTTCCCGACCGGAATCGTGGCGCCCTTCCCTTGGTCCTCGGCAGCGCCACGCTTGTGGAGGACTGGTTAAAATCTAACTGGATACCTTCGGTATCCGGTCGGGTAATGAAATTACCCTACTGCCGAGGACCAAGCGTGGCGCTGCCGAAGGTTCCCATTTGACCTCGTTGTGGCATAAAATGTATCTTATAATTCCAGCAGCCCCACTTTTGGCAAGCGCAGTAGCCGGTCTCGCCGGACGCTACGTTGGACCAACCGGGGCAAGTTTAATTACTACTAGTTGTTTATATTTCTCTCTTTTCCTTAGCTGCATCTGTTTCTATGAAGTCGGTCTTTGTGGATCACCCTGTCACATCCACGCGCTTGAATGATTCGAAAGCGGAACTTTTTTAGGTGCGTGAGGCTTCCAATTTGATGCTTTAACATCAACAATGTGTATTGTTGTTACCTTTGTTAGTTCATGTGTTCATCTTTTCTCAATTGATTACATGTCACATGATCCACATCGCCCACGATTCATGTGTTATCTATCTTTCTTTACCTTTGGTATGCTTATGCTTATTACAGCCGATAACTTCGTTCAATTATTTTTTGGTTGAGAATTTGTAGGGCTTTGTTCTTATCTTTTAATTAACTTCTGATTCTCACGTGTTACGGCTAATCGAGCTGCTTTAAAAGCGTTTGTGATGAACCGTATTGGAGATTTTGGTTTTGGATTAGGTATTTTTGCTTGTTATGCAGTTTTTCAAACAGTCGAGTTTGAAGTAATTTTTGCAACAGCTCCTTTACATGCAAACCAAACTTTTGAATTTTTTAACTTTGAAGTTGATAAATTAACTTGTATCTCTATTCTTCTTTTTGTAGGAGCAGTAGGAAAATCTTCTCAAATCGGATTACATACTTGATTACCTGATGCAATGGAAGGGCCTACACCAGTATCGGCTCTAATTCATGCTGCCACAATGGTAACAGCAGGAATTTATATGATGCTTCGATGTTCACCTCTCTTAGAATTTGCACCAAACGCCCTCGCTGTAATTGCTTTTTTTGGTGCTAGCACAGCATTCTTTGCTGCAACAACAGGTTTATTACAAAATGATTTAAAAAAGGTTATTGCATACTCAACATGTAGTCAGTTAGGTTATATGTGTTTTGCTGTAGGTCTATCAAAATATACTGTTTCGTTTTTCCATCTAGGAAATCACGCTTTCTTTAAAGCTCTTCTTTTCTTAAGTGCAGGTTGTGTAATTCACGCCATGGCTGATGAACAGGAAATGCGACGAATGGGAGGGCTTCTATCAAGTTTACCCGTTACATATGCAATGATGACTCTTGGAAGCCTTGCCTTAATGGGGACCCCTTTCTTAAGTGGTTTCTATTCAAAAGATGCAATTCTTGAATATGCAGCTATTCATTATCTAATTTCGGGATCTTTTACATTCTGATTAGGTGTTATGGCCGCTTTTTGTACAGCCTTTTATTCAATGCGTTTAAGTTATATGACATTCTTAAACAATACAAATGCTTTCCGAAATTCAATTGAGCATACTCACGATGTTGCTCCTATTGTTCTTTTTGCACTTTGTCCCTTAGCGGTAGGATCTATTTGATCAGGTTATCTAGGGGCAGATATGTTCTTAGGGGTCGGAACTCCATTCTGAGGAAATGCTTTATTCTTTGGTTGAACAACAACAATGACTTTAGAGCCTCATTTCTTAACAATCGCAACAAAATTTTTACCATTAGTATGTACTATTTTAGGAGGATTCTTAGCCTTCTTAGCGTATACATATTTAGCAAATGTAACGTTTACTCTAACATTTCACCCATATGTACAACCTATCTTTGCCTTCTTTAACAAGAAATGGTATTTTGATAAAATTTATGATGAAGTTTTCTTAGTAAATTCTATGTTATTTGGTCGAAATGTAACGTATAAGCTTCTTGATGGTTTTGTTTTCGAACAAATTGGACCAGAAGGTATTCGAATGCGATTAGGAGATATGGCTGTGTCACATCAGAAATTTCAAAATGGTTTCATTCCAAATTATACATCAATGTTTTTCTTTGGTATTTTATTCTTCCTGGTTGGTTTCGTTGCACTTCCAACCCTTCTTGTTTATGTACCAGCGCTTAATTTATTCGCTGCGACTGCTTTATCAGCATTACCTGCTCTTCTTGCCGTTGTGGTTTGAGATTTAGTTGATAATAGTAAAGCTTAGGGATCCGAAAATTCCCTGGAATACGAAGTATTCCGGCAAAGCCACTCTCTACAGATATTTAAACAATTATAATTAAAACATGTTTTTAACATAGTTAAATAATTAAATTACCCGACCGGTACGTCCTGCGGACGGCCCAGTTGGGAACCTTCCCTTGGTCCTCCCTTGTGGAGGACTGATTCCCGAACACTTCGTGTTTTGGCCAAACAACTGGGTGCCTTTGGCACCCGGTCAAATAGCGTAGCTAGGTAGCTTCGCTACCTGACCGGAATACTGCCTAAATAAAAGTATTCCAGTACGTCCTACGGACGGAAGGTATTCGATTAATCAAAATACTTGTTACATAGTCAGTTACAATAGTCCTCAAAAGGCACAGCCTCTACACAAATGGGTATGAAGCCATGGCGGCTACCACAAATCTCACTACAGTTTCCGTAGTATAATCCTGGTCGTGGGATAAAGAGTGCAACCTGGTTAAGTCGTCCAGGACACGCATCCATCTTAATACCTAAAGCTGGAACTGCTCAACAGTGGAGTACATCTGCTGCTGTAACAATTACTCGAATGTGTTTCTGGATAGGCAGAACAAGTCGGTTATCAACCTCTAAAAGTCGAAGCTCACCAATTTCTAAGTCACTTTCATCTTTTAAGTAAGAATCAAATAAGAAAGTCTCATCAGCGTCAATTAATTGCTCACCATCAACAGTAAGATCTGTAGAGTATTCATAAGATCAATATCATTGGTGTCCAATAACTTTAACAGTTAATGAAGGCTCTACAATTTCATCAATAGAGTAAAGAAGTGCCATAGAAGGAAGTGCAATCATAAGTAGAATTAATGTTGGAGCGATTGTTCATCCAAGCTCAAGAGCTGTTCCGTGTACTGTTTTATCTGGAAGGTTATAAATCTGTCGGAAAGCTAATGTTGCGTGCTTTGCTTCCATATCGAAGAAGAACAGTGTTCGATAAAGCAGTCAAAGCGTTAAGATAGAAATAAGGACAACAATAAACATAATATCATGGTGAAGGTTTACAATTCCTGACATCGTTGGTGATGCTGGGTCTTGAAATGAAAGTTGTCAAGGGTTTGCAGAATGAATTACAGCTTCGCTTACGTCAGCTGTAATTAATCATGAGTTTAAAAGAGTTAAGTTCATATCTTTTATGCTGTGTGCCTCAAACACTACGTGTTCGGAACCAAAGGTTTCAAAGGCTTCGCCTTCGGAAGCAGTGCCCCATAAAGGGGCACCAAAGGAAGCTTTCTGAGTAAAAAACATATTTTTTACAAACAAACACTACGTGTTCGGAACCAGTCCTCCACAAGCGTGGCGCTGCCGAGGACCAAGGGAAGGGCGCCACGATACCTAAGGTATTGATACGAAGTATTCCCGTGCGGTAGCATAAAACATGTTCTTTAAACCTCGATTCCAATCCCATTATGAAAATACTTTACGTTATGATTTAGCAGAAAAATTATGCTTAACCAATAGTCACCAAACACCTACAATTGAAAAAATCATTTTAAGTGCCAGTGTTTCATTCAAGCCTCAACAAGTCCGAGGGCTTGCTGCAAGCTCAGGGAATACGAAGTATGGGGCCTTACACACAAAAGCTAATGGAAAATCACGTTCATCTGGAATGCTTCCTAACTTTGGTCAGGGATTAGAAGACTGCACCTTAGAAGTCCGTAAAGCATTGATGCTTCTCTCTGGCCAAGCGCTTGAATCCAAGACATTTCGCGTAGGGCGGCCTCATCTAGGTATTCGAAAAGGGCGTTTAGCTGCTTATCAAGTAACATTACGTAATGAAGCCATGTATTTATTCCTTGAACGACTACTAACAGAAGTAATCCCTAAAATTATGAAAACGGATCCAGCAACATTAAGTACAGGTGCAGCAGATCGTCGATACCAGCGGACTTCAATGAAAGTAGCTAATTTTGAAGTTGGGAATTGTGAACGCGTGCCTCTTACTACAAGTTGACTTAATGATGGATCGCAAACGAAAGAAGTGATTCAATCTTTTTTCGATGGAAATGGAAATTTTCAATTAGGTATTCCTGATTTTTATTTATTTCGAGAAATTGAACAGAATACACAATTTACAAAATTAAATGGACTCAATGTAACGATTGTTACAAGTGCAAAAACCGATCGAGAAGCCCGTTTACTGTTAAGTGGATTTCAAGCTCCCTTTTTAATGGGTTAGTATATCACTTTAGTATATGTTCATGGTGTTCCTTCTTTACGGAGCAAGCGTGGCGCCCTTCGGAAGTTGGGGGCTTTGCCCCCGACCGGAAGGCATAGCCTCCTTCCCTTGGTCCTCCCTTGTGGAGGACTGGTCAAAACACGAAGTGTTTTAACTCCAGTTAAATCAGTGCCCCATACGGGGCACCAGTCCTCCACAAGCCTGTCGCTGCCGAGGACCAAGGGAAGGGCGCCACGCTTGGTTTTCCCTTGTGGAGGACTGGTAAGGCAGCGCCACGATACCTAAGGTATTTAGGGCGCGTCGAATGTATACTACTCTCCAATTTATAGAAATCCAGGCCAAAAAGCATAATAGGCTATGCACAGGATTGCAAATCCTGCGAAGACAGTTCGAATCTGTCTTTGGCTTCTTTATAAAGTTATTAATTAAATAAAATATATTATAAGAGGTCCGCTTGAAACCCTTTGAAGATTTTGATTTCTAGCTGGAAGGCTTCCTTTGGTGCCCCTTTATGGGGCACTGCCTCCTTCCCTTGGTCCTCGGCAGCGCCACGCTTGTGGAGGACTGGTAAATCTTCC
>JGI20153J14295_10002801_pt1 | contig 12087 bp, 5 predicted proteins | sample COG_03_FD_14295 | JGI IMG/M metagenome (IMG submission 14295) | reverse complement strand
CTTTGATGAAGTTTATTTCGGCGTAGGTAATTATATTATAACTCATGTCTTGAGCCATAAATAAATCTAATTTAGGTCTGCTAAACCTTCTGTTTGCCAATCCGTTTAATATATTGTCATTTTGATTTAGACCCCAACCTTCTACGCCTGCATTTCCACCCAAAGGTCTTCCAAAATAGGGCAATTCATATTCTACTGTAATTTTTTCTGTAGTCGATCCAGATCTAAAAACGACATCTGTAATAGTTATTGGATCGTTAGAGGGTTCTACTAATTTATACAGTCTTGGATCTTTATACGTTTTAAGATTTAGAAGAAAATGTAAATTCATATAAGGAACAACATCATCATTCGCTTCTACAAAAACGTATCTAGAATAGTTAAAAGACCAATTTTCTTGTTCTAAACCCCATTTCATCATAGCGTTTTCTGCATTTGAACTAATTAAGTTTCCTTCATTTGCCATCGAATCGGAGCCGTGTTGTTGTGCTAAAGCAGGAAACCCCTCTGAAATTCTAAGTGCAATTTTTAAGCGCAATGAATTGGCGAATTTTTTCCATTTAGTAAGGTCTCCATTAAATATAGGATCATGTGCTAACGTGTCTCCAGAAACATCTAAATTTTCAAAAGCAGTTTTTAATTCAGCTAAAATATCTGTGTAAATAAATTCTTCAGAATCATAGGCAGCTGCGTTTTCTCCCTGTAAAGCCTCTTGATAAGGTACGGGTCCAAATGTAGATACTAAAATTGAATACACATAGCTCTTCCATATTTTGGCAATATAGACTCTATTGTTATAATTAGAATCACCAGAACAACGGTCAATGATGTCTTGATTGTTTTTAAGAATATTTACATAAAATTTCTTCCAGTATTGGTCTAGTGCTTGTTCTGTATAAAAATACCGATTGAACTGACCTCCTTTACCGCCATAGAAACTAGCGTAAGTGTTGTATAATTGGTCGTTCATAATACCACCAACGAGGTCTAAAGTGTTTTTTACAACTCCAGTAAAAAGAGTGCCTGGGGATGCCTCATTAAATATAAACTCATTCGTATTGATTTCTTCAAAATCGTTTGTACAGGACATTGAAACTAAAATTATTAATAGCGATAATTTTAAGTTGATGTACCTCTTGTTCTTCTTCATATTTTCCATAATTAAAATACTATTTTTAAATTAGCACCAACAGTTCTTGTAGGTAAAAATGAACCAAACTCTATACCTTGTCCATTACCAGATGTTGTGCCTGCCTCTGGATCTATTCCTTGAGGTGTATTTCTATAAATTGTCCATAAATCTCTTCCAACAACTGAAATTTTAAGGTTTTTTATACCCTTTAATTTTTTAATCATTTTTGCAGGAAACGTATAGCCGAAAACAACTTCTCTTAATTTCACATAAGAAGCATCGTAAATGAATCGTCCTTGATCTTGAACTCCATCAAAACCATATAGTTGTGGGTTTAACCATCTTTGAGAATACACAATATTACCATCATCGTCTCTTTCAGCAATCCAATTACCATCCTCATCTTCCACTCCTAAAGCGGCTCCTTCATAGATAGCACCTTTGACTCTGTCAGCATCTCCGTAATCATTCCCAAATAACCCTATTCCTTGTCTTTCATTATTATTTTCTCCCAATATGAGGGATGAAAGTAAATACGCTTCTCTTCCTTGTAATGATTGTGCATGCATTCCGTGATTTACAGCTTTAATCATGGTGGCGGAAAATAACTCTCCACCCATTTTTACATCAATTAAAAAGTTTAAATTAAATCCTTTATAGGAAAAAGAGTTCTTTATATTTCCAATCCAGTCTGCTTGTGCATTTCCTAAATATTGGTCATCATCCCAACGGACTCTTCCATTAGGTAAAACTAAGGGCGTTCCTGTTTCTGGATCTTTTGCTTGCGTATTCCCCCTAATATTACCAAAGGTCTCTCCAGCTTCTGCATACACTCCAACATTGAAGAAATTTCTCAACAATAATCGATCAACTCCATCGGCTAGAGACACCACTAAAGATTCATTTTTGGACCAATTTATATTTGTAGTCCATTTAAATTGATTGGTTAAGATTTTTGCCGATAGAAACAATTCTAAACCTTTATTTTGAATTTCTCCAGCATTAATAATTTTTGAAACAAAACCAGATGTCGGAGTGACTTGTACTGGAACAATTTGATTGTTTGTGGATGACCTATAATAAGTAGCATCTAAGCTAACCCTGTTATTAAATAACTTAGTTTCAATTCCAAATTCTGTTGAGGACGTTAATTCTGGTTTTAATTCTAAATTTTTACGTTGATTTTGTAGTGTCAACCATTGAGTGCTGTTATAGTTACCGCCCTCAATATAATTATTTATTATTCTGTCAAATGACGTATCATTTCCTACTTGAGCATAGGAAGCTCTTACTTTTCCAAAGGTTAGGATGTTATTTATAGGTAAGAATTTGGTAAAGACTGTAGTACCACCTATTGATGGATAAAAATAGGAGTTATTGCTTGAAGGAAGGGTAGACGACCAATCATTTCTTCCCGTAATATCAACAAAATAGGTGTCATCGATCCCTAAAGAAAATGAACTAAAAACAGAGTTAATTGTTTTATTATTTGGAAGGTGAATTACAGGAGAAAATTCATCCCCATTTGATAAACTCATGATATCTCTTTCTAGAAGTGAAATTGCCGTTTTTCGTGTTCCGGAGGTTCTTAGATCAAATCTATTAGCACCTAATATGGAAACAATTGAAATATTGTTAATTTTTTTGGTGTAATTTAAGATCGCTTCATAATTCCTGTTTTCTCTTAAAACATTAATTTCTCTGAACAATCCATTTGGACCATAAGCAGCTCCTACATTGTTAAATTCAAATCGATCGACATCATTAACAACTCCATTAACTCTTGTTTTTAGACTTAAATCTTTTAATATATCCCATTTTAGAGTCACATTAGCAATTACTCTATTGGTGATATCTTGATTTGTGTTTTCGTATATATTCCAGTAGGGATTATTAAAAGGCCCCTCGTAATTAAAGGCATTGTTATCGTCGTCTTTATAAGGAAATAAGTTTTCTCTAGACATGTTAGGTAAGATGTACATATAGTTGTTGGCAGGATTTCTTTCACTTCCATTTCTATACATTCTGTTGTCTACCCTCTGATTCACATAAATCAAACTAGTATTTACTTTTAGTTTGTCAGAAATTTCTTGAGAGAAACGTACCGCAACATTATTCCTATTGACTCTTTCAGTTCTATCGATAACATGATCCCCTAAGGTGTTAGAATATGAAAAACGAAATGTGTTTTTCTCTGTAGCTCTACTAAATGATAGCGTATTAGTAGCGACTGTCCCTACTTTATAGAGTTCTTTAACATTATTAACGTTGGGTTTATACGTACCAACTTCACCGTTATAATCTAATATTTGTTGCCCTAAAAAAGGCATTCCATAAGCCCTTCTGAATGCCCCAACAAGAGGGAGACCTGTAGTTGGGTCTAATTTTCCAACATTAGGGGTTAATCGAGCATTATCTCCAGCACCATATACATACTGATAGTGAGGATACTCTCTATTTGAGATCACAGAAAAATTCGAATTTATATTTACTTTAATTTTCCCTTTACTGTTTTCGGCTTTTTTAGTGGTAATGATAATAACACCGTTTGAGGCTCTTGAGCCATAAAGTGCTGACGCATTTGCGCCTTTTAAAATTTGAATAGAGTCTATATCGTCTGGATTTATGGAAGAAATAGGACTTCCAAAATCGATATCATCTCCACCATTCCAAACGGAAACGCCACCATCTCCAGGCGAGCTGTCTAGTGGTATTCCATCCACAATATATAAAGGTTGATTATTACCTGTAATAGAAGTCAAACCTCTAATAATAACCCGTGTTGATCCGGTAGGCGTAGAGGAGCTAACAACCTGGACTCCTGCAGCTTTTCCAGCTAGAGCATTTAAAAAGTTTGTAGATCGAGCCTCTTTCATATCTTCCGAATCTACCAATTGAGTAGAATAAGAAAGTGATTTTTTATCTCGTTTTATACCTAATGCTGTAATTACAATCTCATCTAATTCTTCTGTAGATTCTTCAAGTACAGCATTGATTGTTTTGCTGTCTTTAGAGAAATTGATCTTTACAGTGGTAAAGCCTATATAACTAAAGGCTAAAACGCCTTCCGTTTTATTTTGTGTGTTTATGGTGTAGTTACCATCAAAATCCGAGGAAGACCCCGTTTGTGTTCCTTCTAGAAGAATGGTAACACCTGGAATTGGAGCTCCTGTTTTATCTGTAACTTTTCCTTGAATGGTATTTTCTTGTGAAAAAACGATTAAAGGAAAAAGTATAAGCAATAAAATGATTTTTATTTTTTCCATATTTTAAGTTTGATTGTTTAATTTTATTTAGGTGAATTATTTAGTCAAATTATAATGGTGAATGACTCATATAATAACTTGAACAAAAGAACCTGTTTTTATTAATTTTTTATTAATTTTCACTTAACCTTATACGATTTGTGTGAAAAATGTGTTTTTTTTTAATGTAGGTTTGAATGAGGGGGGAATTGTATTTAATTTTTGACTCTTTTAAATTGAGTTTCTAAAGGAATTCCATAGATGTTTTCTAATTGATTGGAGCTTTCTTTATAAAATTTAGAATCGGGAGGTAAACTGACAGTTTCCCAAAATTGTGGATCATATTTTAAATTGTAATCCCCAATATCTTTACCTAATTTGATGTTTTCACTAACTCTTATTTTTTTTCTATCGGTTTCAATACCTAAAATAATAGCTTCATGTCTGTAAGACAATTTAATTTCATCTTCTTCTAGTTTAAGTAATCGTTTCGTTTGGGGGGATACTTTTTCCCGAAACACATATTCTCTGTTATGGTAGCTTAGCACCATAGTTCCATCTTTGTTTTTTTTATAAATATAGACAGCATTTAAATCAGATTTCTCAAATTTATAAATGTTACTAGTGTCAGAGCCGATGTATAATCGAATCCATTTATTTTTTTTGTTTTTATCTGTTCCTTCCAAAACAATCACATCTTCGCCATCGTATGAAGTGTCATCAACAATCTTCCATTTGTAACTCCGGGTACTAATTCCAGCTCTTAATGGGTTTTGTTTGGCTGTCATTTTAATGGCATGAAATTTCTGTTTCTTTTTTGCAAATCGATAATCGTTAGACTTTCTAGCTTCTACAATTTCTATGGGTCCAAATTCTCTGGACGTTGGTCCATTGTCATATACTTTTGCATAATGTTCTACTAAAAATCTTGACACATTATTTTCATTAGAAAATCTACGGTATAAAATATTTAATTGATGACCTTTACTATAAGTGGTCTCTTTTAGTTTTTTTAATGCAGATTTCACATAAGATGCCGGATCTTGTATAACTATTTCATCAAGAGATACTAAGTCTTCTTCAAGAGTTACAACTTTTATGTCTTGATCTATAAAATCTTGAACCTTTATTTTAAAAGATTTAAATCCAAGTGTAGAAATCGTGATCGTATCGTTTAAATTTTCTTTGGTTAATCTTAAAGAAAAACGCCCTTCTTCATTACTAATGGTTCCGATAGATTTAGACATAATACTAATCGATGTAAAAGCTAGAGTCTGCTTGTTTATATCTGTAATTTCACTTTCAACGATGATCTCACTTTGTGAAAACACACTAATGTGAACTAAACTTACAAAGAAAATGATGAGGTTGTTTTTAAACATATTTAAGTGAATTATGAATTAATAAAGAATAAACTTTTTTGAATAATGCATTCCGTTTTCCATTGCATTTAGAATATAAACGCCTGTTTTTAAGTGCGCGATATTTATAAGTTCTTTAGGATTATTGGAGTCTTTTTCTAGTACCATAGCCCCATGAATCGTATAAATTTTTATATCTAATGGTAAATTGTTGGCAGAGAATACCTTAATGCTTTTGGACGAATTATAAAAATCAATTCTAAAATCATCTTTAGAAACTTGAGTCTCGTCAACAGATAATACAAGCATTGAGTTCCAAGCACCAGCATCATTCCCATCAGTTCCAAAACCGATAGGAGTATCATCTCCATTTGGTGCTTCATCATATTCTACTTTTCCAGAGGTTTCATTAAAATTTAAATTAGAAGCGGTCAAAACTACATCTAATTTTGAAGAGTCATACGTGTCATCTGATCCGAAACCTTCAGAATTACCAGACAATGAATTTATAAAGTTTAATTGAACCGCTGAGGCACTACTTATATCAGATTCTGGGTTTTCGGTATCTCCTAAACGATTGTCATAAAACAAGGCGTTTTTAATCTCGAAAGTTCTATCTCCTTCAATTCTAATTCCGCCAGCTCTTCCTGTTTCTGAAGATGTTAAGCTTACTCTGTTACCAAAAACAGTGATGTTTTCTAAACTGCTAGTCACATTTAAACCTCCAAAATATAAACCGCCGCCTTGAAACGTTGCTTCGTTATTATAAAAGGTATTTTCAGACATGATTACCTCTCTACCATCTCCAAAAACATTAATGGCACCACCATTGGCTCTGTCTCCATTTCCGTCCGTTTTATTAATATTTGCAGCGGTATTATTGACAAACAAAGACCCTGTTATGGTTAAGGTTCCATCCCCAGAACCGCTAATAGCCCCTCCATTTCCTCGCGATAAATTATTTTTAAAAATGGAGTTTATAATAGTGACATTTCCTTCACTAAAAAACAAACCTCCACCAGCTTTGTCAACGCCGCCTGTAGAATTATCATCAAAAACACTATTGGTAAACGTTAAATTAGAATTTACATTCATATTTATTGCGCCCCCATTAATGGATGATTCTTTGTTTCCTTTAAACGTAATGTCTGAAAAAGAAACATTCAAATCTGGTTTACTAATATGAAATAATCGATCTGTGCCTACTTTATTTACATCTGGTGAAATGATGGCATTGTTTGTACCCAAGAAACTCAGGCTTTTTTGAACCGAAATTTTAGAATTATGTATGACAGTACCAGAAATATTGATTGTATTTCCTCCGTTTGCAAAAGTGTACGCTTTATGAACTGTTGAAACCGCGGTCCCTGGACTTGTTCCTGTATTAGTGTCATCTCCAAATTCATCTGCGTAATAATCAGTGATTTCTGGTAAATCTTGATATGTTGGTTGATTGACCGTGAGTGCTATTTCTCCTCTTAAAGCTTCACCGCCTTTTCCTGTGAGCCATAAATAATAATCACTAGGTAAACCTTCATAGTTTGTAAATTGACTTAATGCATTTGATGGGGGGTCATTTTCAACTTTAAAAATACAAGTTCCTTCGTCCATCTCATCAAACATTGCCACATAAATAGTTTGGGCACCAGCATCAACGGCATTGTATAATTGCCGCCATAAAAATTCTCCTTTTAACCTTGGAATACTGTTAAGGCTAGAAAATGTGTCTTGGCTTTTCTTTAGATTCTGCCAGCTAAAACCTGGAAAAACGACCGGCATGTATAATAAGTTTTCTGCATCACACCACGCTTTATCTGCAATTATAATAGTCTTGTGGCTATCGACACCACTTATATCACTATACCTACCAGGTGTCCAAGGGTGTACAATATCAGCAGACCTGATAACGGTGTGTAATTGAGTGTCATTAACGGCATCACTGTTTAAGGTTCTCCAACTTTTTGGTACTCCTAATAAAACGGAACAGCCACCATAGGTCGCATCGTTTTTAAAATAATTAATCAATTCTTGCACATCATCTAAATCATACTTGTCTGTACGACTAAAACCTACGCCCCAAAGTGCAACGACAGGCTTTTGGTTGTAGGTTAATAAATGATTGTTTGAATTATCGTTTACTCCATGTCTAGAAACAAGAGATTCCCAATGTAATTTCACATCTTCAACCATTGTTGAAGTGGCGTTAGATCCCGATAAATCGTACATAACACTAACGAGTCTGTTGTTATTTGCTTGTGCAGCGGCTATGATATTATCAAAAACAAGATTGTCATTGGCTTTTATTTTTGCTGCATTTGATTTTAAATTCGAAGCAAATTGTTGAAAGAAAACCCCATCGATTCCATAATCATTCATCCATTTAAAATGACGATTGACTGTTTTTATGTTTGTGGATGAAAAAACATGCGCTGCAGTTTCATCTTTATGTGTAAAAGCGGTGATGTGTTTTTCATCGGCATCTGCCTCACTCATATCGGGCCAAAAATCTAAAGTGGCAAAGCCAGGTTCAAATTTTTTAACGCCACTTATGCTAGTTTGATAATGTTTCCAATTTAAATCTGCACCATCTGTTGGCGTATTGAACCACCCTTGATAGCCCGCTAAAACCTTCCCTAAAATTGAAGTATCTTCTGTAGTAACTGTTAAGTCTATGCTGGTATCTGTAAATTCTTGATAAGGTCTGTCAATAAATGTTAGTAATTCTGTTCTTAATATATTCCTTAGTTCTGTGGCTTTTTCAGGTTGTGTATCATAAAGATTGACGGCTTCATAAGGGTCATTATTTAAATCAAATAATTGGTCTTTTACATGATACAGTGGGTACGCACCTGCACTTAAACTTCCCAAAGATACATTTGGGATGTAGAAGGGTAGAGGCACTTGTGTTCCGTTTGGCCCGTTGAAAGTGTCTCCGTTGGCTATTCTTTGATTTGTAGCATCATCATACCGCACCGTCACATATTTCCAGTCTTTGGTTCTAATCGCTCTAGAAAATCCGAGTTCAAAAAACAAATGATCGTGAACAGGTTCTGTAACATTATTCGTAATAACGTCTTTTAGACTTAGACCATCCATATCTGTATTAGAAAGATCTCCACCCGCAAGATCTAAAAAAGTAGGAGCGAAATCTATGTTTTGTACTAATTCATCGTAGGTAGATGGCGTCGTAATACCATCGGGCCAATACATCATTAAAGGCACTTTTGTACCTGCATCATAATTTGTGGATTTCCCTTTGTTAAAATCGCCATGGTCGGAAGTAATAATGATGATGGTATTGTTTAACTTTCCTGTTTCCTCTAATTTACTAACAACAGCACCAACAGCATGGTCAAACCAACGCAACCAAGCTTGTTTTAGGTCCTTTCCGGGTAAATTAGAAATTTCATCTTTTATTTGCGCTCGTGTTGGTAAGTACGAATAATCTTGTACTAAAATACCTTCGGCTGTGATGTTTACATCTGAATCTAAACCGGCATAAAAATCATTATTACTTGACCAAAAGGGTGCTGGGCCATGCGGTACCGTTTCACTGTAATAAATAAAGAATGGGTCGTCACTAGCATTCTCAATATAATCGAGAACTGCTTTATTCTTATACTCAACGTTGTGAACGTTTAAGTCATCATTTTTTAATTCTCTTAAGTTTGCGGGATAAAAGGCATCTACGACATCAAATCCAAAATCTTTAATTCTATCTGCCCATTTATAATGATTAAATTTCATGGCCTCTGAAATAGCTTCTACATAGGGGTCATCGGTTTTATTGTATGCCATGAAACCAAACTCACCTTGAGTATAGGTATTTAGGGCTTCATGATCCACAATATGAGATTTTCCTATAAAAGCAGTATTGTACCCTGCAGCTTGTAATAATTTTGGTAAATTATCTGTATTTTCTTCGAGTTCTATATTGTTTGCAACGCGACTTAGTTGTCCCAATGGATACCCGTTTAAAAAATTAGTGCCTTCAGATCTTCCAGCGTATCTCCCTGTTAAAATACTATACCTACTTGGGCTGCATATAGAGGAAGACACAAATGCATTGTTAAAGACAATTCCATTGCTTGCTAAATTGTCAATAATAGGGGTGTGGACCTTAGAATCTCCATTAAAACCAAAAGGTCTGGATTGATTTATATTATCACTAGTTCTCAAAGGAATTGAACTTTGATCATCGGTCATAATGAACACAATATTTGGTTGTTGACCAAATAAAAGTGACGTATTGAATACTAAAAACAAATAAACGAAATACTTTTTCAATGTATTCTTTTTTAAATTTTGGGAACTGTTTTGAAAACAGATTTTAATTTAAATAGGGGTTTTTAAAACCCCTATTTTTATACTATTAAAAGTGTCGGAACTCTTTTTTTTTATTTTACAATAAATTTTTTCGAGAACGATTTCCCAGATGATTCACCTTTTAAAATATAGATTCCTGAAGCTAAAGAATTGGCTTGAATGCTTTGTCTTTGCGCGACATTTTTAAGACCTAATAGTTTCGAGCCTATAACACTGTAGACCTCTACTGTTAATGGGGTAGAAATAGTATGGATAATTTTTATGCTGTTAGAAGCTTTATTATGAAACACTAATAAATTAGCAGCTAAAACATCTTGTTTATTTAAAGATAAAGCTAACCCTGAATTCCAAGCACCAACATCATTCCCATCAGATCCAAAATCTATTGGGCTATCTTCCGAACTAGATACAGAACCATATTCAACAGTACCAGTAGTTGAATTAAAGGTTAAGTTAGAAGACGTTAAATCTGCTTCAATTATAGATGTAGAAAAATCATCCCCAGCAGTATCGTCTAAGGCAGGCTCAATTTTTTTGGTAATTGAATGTGATAGATTAAGTACAACGTTAGGAACAATTCCAATATCTGAACCTGCAGTCTCTGTACCATTTGTTACCAAATTCCCATAAATTAATGAGTTTTGTATTGTAAAAGGTCTAGCGCCTTCAATTCGTATTCCACCGCCTGTAGATTGATTTAATGAGGTGAAATTTACAGTATTATTAAAAACAGTCGTATTGGTAATACTACTGTTGGCATTTGAACCTCCTAAGTACATCGCTCCTCCACCATTACTTGATACGGAATTATTCACAAAAGTACTAGTGTTTAAAACGAAATCTACACCATTGCCTGTTACAGCAATTGCACCACCTTTAGTTGCAGAGTTTCCGTTAAAAAGAGATCCTGAGATGTTTACATTTGCAGAATTTCCAGCGACAATAGCCCCTCCTTTATCTGATGATGTATTGTTTTCAAAAACACAATTTGTTATGGTTAAATTTCCGTTGGAGACTAATATAACTCCACCACCTGCGTGTTAGTTACAGAATTTCCAGTAAAGGTACAGTTCTCAAAGGTAGCTGTAGCTCCTGCGTTGTTATTAAAAAAGACACCACCTCCAGCAAGTGTGGTAGTGTTGTTTAGAAAATTAAGATTTTTAAAAGTCACATTTGCTGAAGTCGATCCATTTATTGTAAAGAGTCTACCTGAACCACCATTTCCGGCTAAAGTTGAGCTAGTATTCAAACCTTCTATAGTAAATGCAAAATTCTTAGATGCTAGATTCGCGCCATCGGGTGTAATGGTTCCTACAATTATTAGTTTATCTCCTCCAGAGGATATATTTGACATGGCAACACCAAAGTTGCCAAATGCAGTTGATTCACTTGTGCCATCCATATTACCAGCACCTGTTGCTGAAACATAAACGGTATTTTGTGCTAGTGCTGTAAAACCAGTAAAAGCAATTAATAAAAGCGTTAGTAAAGTAATTTTTTTCATTTTGATTGTGTTTTATGATGGCCTTTGGTCATCAGTTATTAAAAGTAATTGGTTATTATTTAACTCAACTTATCTTGAATTAGTTGAGGTTTTGATTCAAACAAATATGACGATGCACCCTTAATTTTCCCTTAATAATTGATTAATTAATGAGCCTTTATGAGAAAAATTCACTTTTTACTATAAATAAATGTAAACTATAATTTTTGCTTAGAATAGTCTGTAGTATGGGTGCTTATATGTCAATTACAAGTGTAAATTATTGATATCTAGAGAAATGAATTCATTAAAGTTGTGTTCAAATTCTTGTCCGTATAGGATATTGTACTCTTTTAAAAATTTATTAAACGTATCATTAGCTAAGCTGTGATTGCCTTTAATGTAATATACTTTACATTTTAAGAACACAGCGATTTCATTTGTAGTGTCAAAATTAAAAATACAATCCGCTAAATCAATAGCAAAATCAAGATCTTCCTCTATGTCTAGCTTTAATGCAAAATTCATAAAGTTATTGAC
>JGI20153J14295_10002796_pt1 | contig 12100 bp, 13 predicted proteins | sample COG_03_FD_14295 | JGI IMG/M metagenome (IMG submission 14295) | reverse complement strand
AGCATCTTTCGTTGCTTGACGTTGGGAGTCATTAAAATAGGCCGGCACCGTAATAACCGCTTCCGTTACCGTCTCGCCCAGGAAATCCTCAGCCGTCTTCTTCATCTTCATGAGGATCTGAGCAGAAACCTGCGGCGGGGCTAACCGATCATCTTTCACTTTTACCCAGGCATCGCCATTTTCAGCTTTGATAATCTCATAGGGCACCATCTTGATATCGCGCTGAACAACCTCGTCATCAAACTGCCGGCCAATCAGCCGCTTGATCGCAAATAGCGTATTGTTCGGGTTGGTTACAGCCTGCCGCTTGGCAGACTGACCCACTAAGGTTTCGTCGTCATCGGTATAGGCGACCACTGACGGCGTGGTGCGATCACCTTCTGAATTCTCGATAATTTTTGATGCACCACCGTCCAATACGGCAACGCAGCTGTTGGTGGTTCCAAGGTCAATACCAATTATTTTCGCCATTTTTCTTCTCCATTCGCTCGGGCAACACTGCCCAATCTATAATCTATGACCACTCAATGAGGCCGTTCAATTTTTTTTCAAGCACCTGCTGGGGGTTTGGACACGATCACCATTGCAGGCCGAACCAATCGCTCATGCAGCCGATAACCTTTTTGAATCACCGCCATGACCGAATTGGGCTCCATATCTGGGTTTTCAATCATTGAAAGCGCTTCGTGAACATTGGGATCGAAAGCCTGCCCCAATGGGTCCAGCATCTGTACGCCTTCTTTTTCGAAGACATCCGTAAAGAGCTTAAAACACAGCTTTAGGCCCTCAAGCTGGGGGTCATCCTCAGGGGTTTCCGCCTGAAGGCTGGTCTCGATTGCTTTTTCCAAACTATCCAAAACAGGCAGAAGGTTCTGAATGAGACGCTCAACCCCAAACTTATGCGCGTTTTGCACATCACGCTCGGCGCGTTTTCTCAGATTTTGCATTTCAGCCTCTGAGCGTAAAGCCAGGTCTCGGAATTTCTCAGCTTCCGCTTGCGCGTCGGCCAGCGAATCAAGCACCCCCTCGCCTGTAGATAACGCCTCCACATCTTGTGGCGCACTTTCATCGTGGTTTTGGGTCTCACTCGGCTCAATCTCAGCTTGACCTTCGCTGCGATCTGGAGCCGTTTCGTTTGAATTCGTCATATTGGCTACATTTCCCCTTGGTAGACAGCCATCTTGGGGTTCAATTGATCGAATTCAAGGGCGTTTTTAAAAATTATACCGCCTCGAGCGGGAATCTCGGTAAGGCAGGCCGGCAAGACGCTACCGCTCAGAGATATCCATCGCAGCCGTTAGCATTCTGGCCGTTGCATCAACAATGGGAATAATGCGATCGTAGGCCATTCGAGTTGGTCCGATAACCCCAAGCACACCAACACACTCGCCTGAGACTTGATACGGCGATGTCACGAGGCTACAGTCACCGAGCAATTCATAGCCCGACTCCTGCCCGATAAAGAGCTTAATACCATCAGACTCCATGCACCGGTCCAGGACATGAAGAATGTCTCCTTTGAGCGAAAACGCTTTAAACAAACCGCGAAGATCCTGAAGCCTTTGGGTTTGATCGCCGTCTAATAAGTTTTCTTGGCCCGCAACGACGAAATCGCCGTTATCTTCCGGGTCGAGTATTTGATCTGCTACATCAAGGGTTCGCTGCATTAATTGATTCATTTGCACGCGGTCACCCTTCATCGAACTGACCAACTCCGCTCGGATTTTCACAAGGCTTTTCCCCGCGTAGTGCGCATTTAAAAAATTAGAAATTTCCTTAAGCTCAATTTCTGAATAGGCCTGCTCGATATGAATGACGCGGTTTTCAACCTCATGATCGTTGAGAACAAGAATTGCCAGCACACGACCCGGGGATAACAACAAGAACTCGATGTGCTTGAGCTTTAGTTGACTCGGCCTCGGCACCGTAACCAGCCCTGCCAGTTGGGTCACTTCAGACAACAGGCCCGACGCGGATTGAATCAACTCTGACGCGGTCATATCAGGATCCAATGACAGCGATAACCGAAACAGGTCTTCAGCGCCAAGCGGCTCTACCTGGATGAGTGAGTCGACGAAAAACCGATACGCTTGCTCTGTCGGGATTCTGCCGGCAGACGTGTGAGGCGATTTCAAATATCCCTGTTCTTCTAATTCAGCCATCATAAATCGAATCGAGGCTGGACTCATTGAGACCCCAGCTGCTGCGAGGCGCGCCGAGGCAACCGGCTGCCCTTCGGCGATATAATTTTCGACGATCGTGCGTAATAAATTTTGCGATTTTGCTGTAATCACGTTGATCGTTCCATTAACTAATCGACCGGCTTAGTCGAACAATATAGCCGCAACCCTGAGGTAAAAAAAGCGAAGATAAAAGGAATCTATCCATGTATTTTCTGGGTGCATTTGACTACCATTTCAACTCAATCCCAAATCGATGACGACCGTCGCCATGCTCACGCATTTATCTATTAAAAATCTCGCCGTTGTCGACTCGATCAGCATCGAGATTGCGCCCGGCATGACCGTAGTCACGGGCGAGACTGGCGTTGGCAAATCATTGGTTGTCGATGGCCTGGCATTATTAATGGGCCAAAGGGCTGAATCACACCTCGTCGGTCAAGCATCAAATAAGGCAGAGCTCTGCGGCATCTTTTTGCTGGACCAAGCACCCCTTGCCCGCGCTTGGCTTGCCGAACATGACGTCGACAACAGCGATTCGGAAGTCGTAGTTCGACGCGTCATTAACACCGAAGGCCCTAGCCGGGCCTTCATCAATGGTACGCCCATGACGCTGGCCCAGCTCAAGTCATTCAGTGAGTCCCTGCTAGACATTCATGCCCAACATGAGCACCAAGCCCTGCTCAAACGGGATAGCCAGCGCCAGCTGCTCGACGAGTTCGCAGCCGTCACACCCCTTGCTGAAAACGTGGCCGCGTTGTTCGAGGCCTGGTCAGCATTACAGGCCAAGCAGAGCGCGCTGATAGCCAGTCAAAAAGACCGAGCAGATCGAATTGGCTTTTTAGAATACCAACTTGAGGAACTCACCAAGCTCGACCTACAACCGGGGGAGGTCAGCGCCCTGGATACAGAATTATTACAACTGGCTAATGCCGATGAAAACTTAAGCTTTGCGCAACAGGCTCAGCGACTTATCAGTGAAGACGATACCGGCGGCGGCCTGGGAGCGCTACAGTCCGCACGCCTTGCCTTGGGTAAAGTAACCGATCCCAATCTAGGCGCGGCACGGGATCAATTGGATCAGTCCTTACTTCAGATAGAAGAACTCAATCGAGATCTTTTGCGCTATCTCGATGTCAGTCAGGCTGACCCGCAGCGGCTGCAATGGGTTGAACACCGCATGCAGCAAATTCATGACATTTCGAGGAAGCACCGATGTCCTCCGGAGCAGCTCATCGCACTCCACGCGACCTTGAGCGATGAGCTGGCGCAGTTAAGCGACTCGGACGCGGCGGTTGAGACACTGAGCGACGACATCCAAACTGCGAAAAATAACTGGGAAGCCGAAGCCACTCGGCTCTCTAAAAAAAGAGCAAAAGGCAAAGCGAAAATTGAAACAGCGGTCAAGAACTTGCTCACCCAGATGGGGATGAGCAATGCCCGTCTTGAGGTGAGCCTTGCGCCCTACGCTCAACCGAGCCGATTTGGCCAAGAAGAAACCACCTTTTTGATCGCGACCAATCCAGGTCAAACACCCCAACCGCTCAATAAAATAGCATCCGGCGGAGAGCTCTCAAGAATTAGTCTTGCAATTCAAGTGGCAACCCTCGGGACCAGCGCGGTTGGAACCATCATCTTTGATGAGGTTGATGTCGGGATTGGCGGCGGCGTTGCCCAAACGGTTGGGGCGCTTTTAAGAACCCTCAGCGCACAAGCACAAGTTTTGTGCGTTACCCATCTTGGACAAGTGGCAGCCCAGGGCCACAATCACTTTAAAGTCACCAAAGATGCCAACGCAACCGCCATCGAATTGCTGAGCGATTCGGGTCGGGTGGCGGAGATTGCAAGGATGTTGAGTGGTATTGAGATTACCAAAAAGTCGTTAGCTCACGCCCGAGAAATGATGATGACAGCGCAATCCATCTAATCCGCGATTGCGCGTAACAGGCTCTACCGACAACTCGGGCATAACCCGTACATATTCAGCTGGTGGTCGGTTAACTCAAAGCCCATCTCAAGTGCGATCGCTTCTTGTCTTTTTTCAATCTCTCGATCCGTAAATTCCTCAACCCGGCCACATTTTACGCATACGATGTGATCGTGGTGCGCCTCTGGCGATAGCTCAAAGATCGAATGCCACCTTCAAAATGATGCCGAGTTACCAGGCCAGCATCTTCAAATTGCGTGAGCACTCGATACACTGTCGCAAGACCAATTTCCTCGCCACTGTCGAGCAACAATCGATAAACATCTTCAGCACTCACATGGCGGACCTTAGAGGTCTCAAGGGCATGCAGAATTTTCAGCCGTGGCAACGTGATTTTTAGGCCTGCGTCTTTGAGGTCTTGGGTTTCGGCCGTCATAAGTACTCATCAGATTCTCTTAGCTGAGCCCGCATTATACGATACAATGCCCCCAGTCGTGACCCTGCGTATACAGGTCACCCATCTTTCGGCGAACATAGAGATCAATTGTTGTGAAATTGAATCGAAAAGTGTCCTTACTGCTACTCCTTCTGAGCCTTACGGGTTGCGGGAGCATCGGATTTCCCGGCGTCTATAAGCTAACGATCCAGCAGGGCAACATTGTTTCGCAAGAAATGATCGATAAATTAAAACCGGGCATGACCCGAGCACAAATACAGTTCGTGCTTGGCAATCCGGTGCTTGCGGACTCTTTTGACAGCCAGCGGTGGAATTATATTTACACCATTGCCTACCCGGACCAACCCGTCATCAAGCAAGAGCTGATCATCGTTTTTGAAGACAATCGATTAATACGCTTTGAAGGCGACTATGTGCCCAGCAGCGCCAAAGTTGCTACCCAAAGCTAGCGTCCTGCGCGGTTGCGGCGACGCGCTTTCGGATCATTAATCAATGGCCGATACACTTCAATCCGGTCCCCTGCTTGGACCTGACGCGCGTCATCGACAACTTGACCAAAAACACCGCAGGGCAAGCACGAAAAGTCATAGTCTGGAAACATCGACGGCAATAGCGAGGCCATGACGGCCGTGCGAATGCTAGTGCCTTGCGTCACCGTGATTGGCATCAAAGCCTGACTTTGAGGTGAGGCGAAACACACCTCCGCAGATAAATCAGCCATGAAGATCATCCAACCGCGCTGTGAACGCGTCGACCAGTCGATCGGCGGCCACGCCAAAAACCCGACCAAAGGTCTGATCAATCAACTTACTGCTAAATTCAAACCGCATATCGAGTGAGATTTTGCAGCCGGCATCGCCAAGAGCGTCAAAAACCCAGCGCCCCTCAAGCTGCTGGAACGGCCCTTCCACGAGCGACAAACCAATTGCATTCGGCCGCATCAACTGATTTTTGGTCGTGAAATTCTGGCGAATGCCTGATTTTGCCAGGACCAGCGTCGCGATGACTTCCGTTTCAGTTCTCTGCAGAACCCGACTCTCGGCGCACCAAGGTAAAAATTCTGAGTACGCATCAATCCGATCCACGACCTCAAAGACCGCCTCACAAGCGTAGGGCACCAGCGCTGTTCTTTTAATCTGTCTCAAAACCTTAGCGGGCCATTAGAAAATAGTCACTAGAAACACGATCAGGACACCCAAAGGCGCAATAAACCGCGTCAGGAAACGCCATACCGGTAAGGCCCCTTGGTCTTCTGCTAGCTGGGCTTGCAACTGGTCCTCACTGAGCAGCCAACCGGTGAAGATCGCAATGAGGATGCCGCCAAGCGGCAACAAAATATTATTCGAGACATAATCCATTACATCAAAAAAGTTCATGCCGTTGGTCAGGGTCCACTCTGCCCCTAAATTAAAAGACAAAGCGCTACCAAGACCCAGCAGCCAAGCAATGAACCCAACCAAGACCGCCCCTCGAGCCCGTCCTAAGCGCGTTTTTTCAACCACCCAAGCCACGGCGGGCTCAAGCAATGAAATGCTGGAGGTGATTGCCGCGAAACTCACCAAAACAAAAAATATGGTGCCGAAAATTTGGCCGCCAATCATTTGGCCGAACGCGATCGGCAGCGTAATGAACATAAGACCAGGGCCAGCAGAACTCTCAAGGCCATTTGCAAAAACCAAGGGGAATATGACCATCCCAGACATCAGTGCAACACCTGTATCCAATAGCGCAATCGTTGCTGCTGTACCCACGATCGATGACCCTTTTGGCATGTAGGCGCCGTACGCCATAATCGCCCCCATACCCAAACTCAGGGTAAAAAAGGCTTGGCCCATTGCCGTTATCAAGCTGTTTGAGCTGAAATCATCAAAGTTGGGTTGAAACAAAAAAGTTAAACCCGCAACAAAATGCCCGGTCGTGAGCGCGCTATACAACACCAAGACAACCAACAGCAGAAACAAAGCGGGCATTAAATAACGAACGGTCATCTCAAGGCCACGCCCCACGCCCCGAGCCGCGATCGTAATGGTCAGCGCCATAAAGGCGGTTTGCCAGCCCACTACCTTCAGCGGATCACCTGTAAAATCGTCAAAGCTTTTAGCGGCTGCATCAGCCTCAATCCCGACAAAGTTGCCGGAAACCATATCGGCGACATAGGCCATTGCCCACCCCGCAATCACCCCGTAAAACGACAAAATCATGAACCCGGCAAGCGCACCCATCCAACCAATGATGACCAGGCCGGACTGGCATTAGAGCCTTGGCTAGGACGAGCATGGCATTGATCGGACTTTGACGACCCGCCCGGCCAAGCAGAATCTCAGCAACCAAAATTGGAATTCCGATCAAAGCAATACAGCCTAAGTAAGCTAATACAAATACCCCACCACCGTTCTCACCTGCAAGGTAAGGAAACCGCCAAATGTTACCTAAGCCAACAGCTGACCCAGCCGCCGCAAAAATAAACATAAGGCGGGATGACCACATCCCGTGCATCGACTCTGATTGATTTAGCATGCCACGTCCTCGTTTACGCAATTTTATTGTCACCATTTTGACTTGTATCCACAAGTCATCCATTCCGACGTACAATGGGCGTCTTCCTGTCGAGTAAAGACATTGGCCACCAAAAAAAAATTAAGCCCTAGGCACCATCGCGAGAAATAAAAAGGCGGGTTTCGAATATCATTTCCATGAAAAATTCGAAGCCGGCCTGGTATTAGAAGGCTGGGAAGTGAAATCAATTCGGGCCGGCCGGATCCAGCTGACCGATACCTACATCTTTTTTAAACGCAACGAGGCCTTCCTCCTGGGAGCAAACATTACCCCTTTGCATTCGGCCTCAACGCATGTGGTCGCAGACGCACAAAGACTTAGAAAGCTGCTACTGAACCGGCGGGAAATTGCGCGCCTAATCGGCGGGGTGCAACAAAAAGGATTTACCTGTGTCCCTTTGGCGCTTTACTGGAAAGGACCCTTAGTTAAGTGCGAATTAGCGCTGGCTTCTGGTAAGAAAGAACATGACAAACGCGCCACCATCAAAGAACGGGATTGGCAGCGTGATAAACAGCGGATCGCGAAAGACTATCAGCGCTAGTCGTAAACGATATAGCCTCTACTTCGCAAACATTGCCGAGCAACTTTTGCTTTTTTCGCTTCTGATGCGGCCAACCCTTTGGCGCCGCCAGCTGTGACGCCGGCGCCAGCGGCTTTTTTTGCACTCGATTCATCACCAACGGCCATACTCAACAATCCACCAAAGAGACCCGTCAGAGCGCTAGAAGTCGCAATGATCTGGCCACTGTTAACCTGATCGGCGTAGTACTGACATTCTTTGAGATCGGCCTCGTAGCTTCTTGATCTACTCCGGCCTGATCAACGATCGGAGTTGACGCGCAGCCCGCTAACAGTAACACCAGGGTCAAGCGCATCACCCAAATCATTTTCAACCTCCAGAGCGAACGATTCATCCGTTTACGATTTTTTACTCGCCAAAAGACCATTAACACAGTAACAAAAACCTAAGCCATTATTTCAACCGATCTCGAAAAAATGATTGCGGGCATAATACTGGATTTGTGCTTTGCATTCACCGCACACACCCTTCCGGATGTTAGTCGACTAACTTACCACGTAGACCTAGAGAGCCAACGCTATTTGGTTCTGGGATTCTGGGATTCTGGGATTCTGGGATTCTGGGATTCTGGGATTCTGGGATTCTGGGATTCTGGGATGAGCTTGTATTCAGTTTTGAAACCAACAAGGCTCTAACAGAAAAAAACCGGATTAAACGCAAGGCCTAATCCGGTTTTCAAGTTTCTTACGATCGATTAAACAACCGTTACGTTCGCTGCCTGTAGGCCTTTGTCGCCTTGCTGTACTTCGAACTCTACTTCTTGGCCATCTCTAAGCGATGAAACGCCTGGTGAGGTAATCGCGCGAAAATGTACGAAAACATCTTTGCCGCCTTCCTGAGAGATAAAACCGTAACCTTTTTGGTCGTCAAACCATTTTACTTGTCCACGTACTGTAGCCATTTTTCTTTCCTTACAAGTGAGTTTTCTCCAGAGCAGCAATCACTACCTGAAGGCTGAGAGACTTCAAAATACTTACGAGCGGAGGAAGAAAACGAAAGTGTTACACAAACTACGCGGTCATAAATAGGTGCGGTCATCGAACCAGCTCGCGCAGTGTACCTGATCGGAAACTGAATGTCACAAATAAAAAAGGCGGCCAACGGCCGCCTTTTCACCAACAAATGTTAATTAATTCATCGCATTCATCGAGACCGTGAATTCAATTCCCATAAGCCGCGGCAAGGTGGTCCCCGCAGTCTGGCGGAAGAATTCTTCTTCGCCATGACGCAGAACTTGCAACACACCTGTATCATCCAACACGTTGTTAACAAAGCCAGCTACCGTCATTCGACCATCGGCAGAAGTCCAAGACGCGCGCATGTCCAACCGACCATAGGCCTCAGCCATCTCATCTTCATTTTCGAAAGGCGAGTAGTACACATCATCGATCCAGCTGTAAGAGCCAGTAAACGTGAGTGTGCTACCGGATGGCAGTGGCGTTACATGCGAGACCCAGCCGTTAAATTTTGACTCCGGGACTTGCAGTAGCTGATTGCCTTTGATGTTTTTCTGTACCGTTGCCGCGCCAAACAGCGAAGCAGGCGCATCGAACCCGGCAGGATCAAGAATGAACAGATCTTCTGAGTATTCATTTGGGGTGTAACTGAAGTTACCGCCAATCGTTAACTGATCTGTCGCCAGCCACGTCAACTCTGCTTCCATACCCATAATTTCTGCACCAGGCGCTGCAAGGACCGATGTTGAGGTCCCAAAGAAGGCACTTACTTCTGTCGCAACCGTATGAATATTTTCATAGTCGTAGTAGTAAAACGAGCCGTTCAGCTGCAACGCATTATCGAGCCACTGAGTTTTGTAACCAAACTCGTAGGCCAGTAATGATTCAGGATCATAGGTGGGCGTCTTGCTGAAAAACAACAAGTTGTATCCACCGCCACGATGACCGGAAGTTACCGAGGCATAAACCATCGCATTGTCGTTCACATCATAGTCAAGGTTAACCCGGAACGTCGTCTTCGTGTCTTTGCGTTCATAAGGCCGGTAGAGGCTGACCGCAATCGGGAAACCGCCGTTGGTTGCCAGGCGCGTTGGTGTCGGTTGACCATACTCGTCAAAGACATGACCCAGCGGGTTTTGCGCTGATATCAATGATGGATCCGTAACAAAGCCGCCATTGACAGCATTAATGCCAAACACGCCGCCCCAAAACGGGATTAGCCCACTAATATCACTCTCGGCATATCGGAACAGGTTTTCTTCTGCCAAAACTTTATCTGAGGCATATCGTAAACCGACCGTCAGAGCGAATTGATCGTTGATCTGCCAAACCCCTTGGCTGTACGCAGCAAACGCTTCCCGCTGCGTTTGAGTGTGATAAAGCACATCCGAGCCCAAAGTATTCGGCCCCCATTGCACGTCTAAATCAGGGTTCGTGCCGTTATCACCCAGCCAGACGGCAGATAATAGGTTACGGCTTGGGTTTTCCAAAGCCGGGTCTGTTACACCGATTGAACCATTGCGCTGGCAGTAAGGCGAGTCACTGCCTTCGCATGCATCGCGAGCAGAGTGCAGCGATAGAGCCTGCTGGCTCAATAAACCTGAGATCGGTAACCCGGTAAATGCGCCTGCTGCCACATCCGCCGGCAGATCGGGTCGTAAAATTGGCCCAAGGACACTGGCTGCCCCTGCTGACAATGATGTGTTATCGACATAGGGGTTGATGAATCGGCTTTCTCCTACCGCGCTATACAAATCACCCCGCTGGTCAATCGTTGCATCATAGAAAAAGATTCCAGAGGTCAGGGTCACGTTGTCGGATAAATCCACAAACGCCATTAATTCGTGCGACTCGTAGCTCGCCTCATGATTGACATAGAACTGCCGATCGTGGAATTTACTGGCAGTATTGTCGTCATCAGTGGTTCGACGGTACATGATTTCATTAAAGCCAAACACGTACTTCAGTTCGATGTTGTCGGTTAGCTGATAACTGACATTCAACTGGGTAGTATCACCCTCAAACTCTTCTCGATTCAAACCATTGGTGCCTGCACAGACGTCGGAACCATTAATATCACCCGCAAAGACGCACTGATTATAGGCATCCATGGAGGCTTGGCTTGTGTAGTTAAACCCATCGAGCGACGCGGCGGCATTCTGTCGACCATCAAAATCGCCATAGTCAATGCCCGCTCGGTTATTTTGAGCTTGGACCATCGCACCGGTTACCGGGTCGGTAAACGTGTAAACCGGCGCTGAGGGTAGCAAGAAATCACTTGCCACAGGGTTCGTTTGGGCAGGATCAATTGCGCGATAACCCGGCACCAGCGCGTGATAATTTCTGGACGCCTCACCTTCTTCGTTCAATACGACAAGTCCGCCCCCATTCGCGCCGCCAACCGGTCGATCGGTTCGCATGCCATTGTGCCGAACATTGACCGAGAGTCGATCACTAGGATCCCACTGAAGCTGGCCATTGAAGTTCTTGACGCCCAAGCCATCTGTGGCTTGACCATCACCCAACTCTTGAACCGCACCATCGCGGTTTCTCAGCGCAAAGTTGACTCGGGCAGAAACAGTGTCGCTCAGGGCGCCATTCAGCATGCCATAAGACTCAAGCTGACCGGCGTTACCCATAATGGACTTTATTGACCAGTCCATTTCTTGCTGCGGCTTCTTGTACAGGATGTTGATTGCCCCGCCTACCGCATTTCGACCATAGAGCGTGCCTTGCGGTCCCCGCAGAACTTCAACCCGAGACACATCCCAAAAGGTTTGCGCTGTCGCTGTCAGTAGATCTTCGGAATAAACACCATTCATATAGACCGCAACACCAGGATCCCCACCGAGCGCTCGGAAGTTTCGGCCGACCCCGCGTATTGTTGCGTCATAAGGCTGAATGGTTGTGGCGGGCACGAAATTCTGGAGGTCTTCTTGATTTCGAATCCCGAAATCATCCATGAATTCGGTTGTAAAGGCCGTGATCGACATGGACGTATCTTGAATCGAGGCCTCTCGACGCTCGGCGGTCACGATCACTTCTTCGATTTTACGACCCGTCTCTTCTGCTACCGCGATTGACGCAGAGGGCATGACAAAACCCAAAGCCATCAATAACGCTAGACGTAATCGACTGTTTCGGTCGTCCCGTTGCTTAAAGTACTTTTGTAAACTTCCCATTTTTATCCCCGTAGAATAATCATTGCTCTGTTTTAGAGTTGACTACAGGGGACTTCACCCGCTCGACGCGAATTCGATAGGCTGCTACAGCGCCTAGCGCAACCATTCCTTGGTTACAACGCGGCAGCTTAGAAATCTTCCCTGATTTCAACACCGCGAGATCATAACGCACAAAAATTTAATTGTCACAAATAAAAAAGGCGGCCAATGGCCGCCTTTTTTATACTTCTGAAATCGCTTCGGCTAATTCATCGAAACTGTA
>JGI20153J14295_10002791_pt1 | contig 12120 bp, 9 predicted proteins | sample COG_03_FD_14295 | JGI IMG/M metagenome (IMG submission 14295) | reverse complement strand
GCCGTAGAATTTTTCACCATGTCGAAAAGTTACAATATGCCAGGTTGGCGCATCGGCTTCTGCGTGGGTAATCCTGTTTTGGTTGGCGCCCTGGCGAAGATTAAGTCCTATTTGGATTATGGCATGTTTACCCCCGTACAGGTGGCCGCCATTGCTGCCCTCGAAGGTGATCAGTCCTGCGTGACTGAAATCTGTGAGATGTATCGAAAACGTCGCAATGTGCTCTGTGATGGTTTAAATGCACTGGGTTGGCCCGTAGAGCGGCCGAAGGCGACGATGTTTGTTTGGGCCAAAATCCCGCCGCAATTTGCTCATCTGGGTTCGCTGGAATTCAGTAAGCTGTTATTGCAGGTAGCAAAAGTTGCAGTGTCCCCTGGTATCGGCTTTGGTCAGTATGGTGACGATCATGTGCGTTTTGCGCTGATTGAAAATGAGCACAGAACTCGCCAGGCACTCCGTGGCTTACGTAAGGTGTTTTCCAAAACTTCAACGCTCGACGATGAAGGAGCCGAGTGATGCAAGCGGTAAGAGTAGGGATTTGCGGTCTGGGTACGGTGGGTTCTGGCGTTGCCAATTTGCTCAAGCAGAATGGCGAAGAGATTCTACGTAAAACTGGCCGAGACATCCGCCTGGTGCATGTGGGTGCTCGTCGCGATCACCCCGATTGCGATCTAAGTGGCATTCGAGTGAGTCGTGATATCTTTGCGGTCGCCAACGATCCTCAGGTCGACATTATCTGCGAGTTGATCGGTGGTACTGATACGGCGCTGGAGCTGGTTAGGCAGGCCATTAAGAATGGTAAGCATGTGGTCACGGCTAACAAGGCTTTAGTAGCTCAGTATGGCGAAGAATTGTTTCGTCTGGCTAATGCCGCGGGTGTCAGCCTGATGTATGAGGCGGGTATTGCCGGCGGCATTCCTATTGTTAAGGCAATTCGAGAAGGACTTGCCGGTAATCGTATTAGTCGTTTAGCAGGTATTATTAACGGTACCTCGAATTATATTTTGACGGAAATGGAAGTGGGTGGTAATCGCAGCTTCGCAGAAGTGTTGGTGGAAGCTCAAGCCTTGGGGTACGCTGAAGCGGATCCAACCTTTGATGTAGAAGGTATCGACGCGGCTCACAAATTGACGATTCTATCGTCTGTGGCGTTTGGTGTACCGTTGCGCTTTGATGCAATCTATACGGAAGGCATCGCTAATATTACCGTTGAAGATATCCATTGTGCCAGCGAGTTGGGTTATAGAATTAAGCATTTGGGTATCACGACCCGCTCTGAACTTGGTGTCGAACTGCGCGTGCACCCAACGTTGGTAGAAAAGACCCATCTTTTAGCTCAGGTTAACGGCGTGATGAATGCCGTACTAGTCGACAGCGATGCGGCAGGGCAGACTCTATATTACGGTGCGGGCGCCGGCGCAGGACCCACTGGCTCCTCGGTTGTGGCTGATATTATCGACATAGCGCGTAATTTTCCGGACGGGCAGCGAATACCAAACCTTGGGTTCGAGCCTGAAGCGCTGCTCGACTTACCCATCCTGAGTATTAACGAAACTCAGTCGTGCCACTATCTGCGCCTGCAGGTGTTGGATCGTCCGGGTGTGCTCGCCCGCATATCCACCATTATGGCGCAACACAATATCAGTATTGAATCATTGATCCAAAAAGATGTTCGCAAGACCACTGCGCCGATCGCGATTATTACCGACGAGGTACTGGAAGTTGCGATTATCGCCGCAATCACCGATCTTGAAGCGCTGGATGAAATTGTCGGATCAGTCAGCCGAATTCGGGTTGAGTCATTTTAGAGGCAGATTGGCTCTGGTATTGGGAAGACTGAATGTCGCAGCGATTGGTTAGAAGACAAACTCAGCCGCTGCCTGGCGCGGCATCGCCGCTGTTGAGTCGTCTGTTCACTGGTCGGGGTATACAAACCTCCGACGAAATTGATTGTTCTCTTGCTCGCTTGTTGTTGCCAACGACCATGTTGGGCCTGGTTGCAGCAGGAAAACTCTTAGCTGACTGCATCGAACAACAGCAACGCATCTTGATCGTTGGTGACTTTGATGCCGATGGTGCGACCAGTTCGGCACTTATGGTCCATGGTTTGACCGCCATGGGTGCGTTGCATGTTAATTATCTAGTGCCAAATCGATTTGAATATGGCTATGGCTTAACTCCCGAGATTGTCCAGCTGGCCGCAGGTACAGGAGCCTTTCAGCCGGAAGCCGGACACCAACCGCCCCAGCTGATTATTACCGTGGATAACGGCATCTCCAGTGGTGACGGCATTGATCTGGCTAAATCCTTGGGCATCAAGGTGCTGGTCACCGATCATCATCTACCCGGTGACGTGCTGCCCGACGCTGATGTGATTGTTAACCCGAATCAACCAGGCTGCGGTTTCCCTAGCAAAAATTTGGCGGGTGTTGGCGTGGCCTTTTATCTGTTGACCCAGCTTCGTCAGACTCTGCGTAAACGGGGTTGGTTTGATCATGCGGACCTTGTGGCACCTAATCTTGCGGACTATCTTGATCTCGTCGCGCTGGGCACCATCGCTGATGTTGTGGTCCTCGATCAGAATAATCGTATTTTGGTTAGTGAGGGCATTCGGCGCATTCGAGCCGGTCGTTGCCGGCCGGGTATCACGGGTTTGCTGGAAATCGCCGGGGTTCGTCAGTCCCAGTTGGCGTCCAGGGATCTGGCCTTTGGCATTGGTCCGCGCCTTAATGCCGCGGGTCGCCTGGACGATATGGCGCTGGGCATTGAGTGTCTGTTGTCGCCATCTATCATCGACGCCAGAGCCAAAGCAGCGCACCTAGATAACCTGAACAAAGAGCGTCGAGTCATCGAAAACGAAATGAAGACGCAGGCTCAGGCTAATCTGAAGTTGCAGCACAATCTGACACCAGCAGGCAATAAAACCGGAGTTTGCCTGTATGACGACGACTGGCACCAGGGAGTGATTGGTATTGTCGCCTCTCGAATCAAAGACCAGTTACACCGGCCAGTGATCGCTTTTGCCCCCGCTGGTGACAATGAAATGAAGGGTTCGGCGCGATCAATTCGGGGCCTGCATATCCGTGATGCTTTAGCCGCTATTGATGCGAAAAACCCCGGGCTTATTCAAAAATTTGGTGGTCATGCTATGGCTGCTGGTTTGACCATTGAGGCGGGGCACTTCGAGCAGTTTGCTCGGCTGTTTGACGAACAAGCTAGCAGTAGTCTGAGTACCGAGGATTTGGAGCAGGTGCTGATCAGTGATGGCGAACTCAATGACAAGGTCACCCTTTCGTTGGTGCGTGAAGTTCTGCAGGCCGTGCCGTGGGGGCAGGGTTTTCCAGAGCCGCTGTTTGATGGGGAATTCGAAATACTACAGCAGCGTATTGTTGGACAGCGACACCTGAAACTGTCGTTGCTCAATGGTGATCAAACCTTCGATGCTATCGCTTTTAATCAGGATAGGCTGATTGATGGGCGCAACAAACGCATGGCTTATCGACTGGATATCAATGAGTACCGAGGAGTTGAGTCGGTACAATTGATTATCGAATGTGTGGATGTATCGCTGGACTCGACGCGTAAATAAGTTGTTCGAAATGCTTTATGTGGACTAAATAGGCAAAGGTAGGACTTGCCTAGGTCCAAAAGGCTTGCGTTCATGCAAATGGCGTCCCTATACTCGGGTACTCATAATGAAAACAGTATCTGGGAGTTATTTGATGAACTTTGCCGAGATTAAAAAGCTGGAAAGTTGGGCTGACGTTAATCCATTCGATGTGCCGCTAGACAAGATTGACATGTCGCGTCCAGAACTATTCGAGGCAAATGTTCATGAGAAGTGGTTTGCGCGCTTGCGCGCAGAAGATCCCGTACATTACTGCGCAGAGAGCATGAACGGACCCTATTGGTCGGTGACCAAATTTGAGCACATCATGCAGGTCGATACTAATCATCAGGTTTTTTCTTCCGATAGATCTATCTCGATCGTTGATCCAGATGATTTTAATCCAACCAATTTCATTGCGATGGATCAACCCAAGCATGACATCCAGCGACGGGTTGTTTCGCCTGTGGCCGCGCCGCGTAATTTGGCGCAGCTCGAAGGTGTGATGCGGGAGAAAGCCTGTAAAATTTTGGACAGCTTGCCCGTGGGTGAAACCTTCGATTGGGTTGATAAAGTCTCTATCGAAATGACCACTTACATGCTGGCCATATTGTTCAATTTTCCGATGGAAGACCGACGTCTGTTAACCCATTGGTCAGATATGGCCACTTCTGTGAAAGGCATAGGCAATTTTGATCATGATGACGATTACCGTGAACAAGAGTTGATGAAGTGCTTGGCCTATTTTAATCGCCTTTGGCATGAGCGAAAGGGTGTCACCGGAAGTTTTGATTTTGTCAGCATGCTGGCTAATGCACCAGACACAGCAGATATGATTGATGATCCGATGGAGTACCTCGGCAATCTAATTTTGTTGATTGTTGGCGGTAACGATACGACCCGTAATTCGATGAGTGGCGGCGTGCTGGCGCTGAACGAGAATCCCGAACAGTATGACGCCTTACGAGAAAATTTAGATCTTATACCGAAGATGGTTTCTGAAATTATTCGTTGGCAAACACCACTGCCGCACATGCGTCGAACTGCCCTTGAAGACACTATGATCGGCGATAAGCAGATAAAGAAAGGTGACAAGGTCATCATGTGGTATGTGTCAGGCAATCGGGACGAATTGGCTATCGATAGTCCCCATGATTTTATCATTGACCGAAAAAAAGCCCGGCAACATTTGTCTTTCGGCTTCGGTATTCATCGCTGTATGGGAAACCGCGTTGCTGAAATGCAATTGCGGGTGATGTGGGAAGAAATCATGAAGCGATTTTCATTTGTTGAGGTAGTGGGTGAAGTTAAACGCCTGCCATCAAACTTCGTGTTGGGTATTACTGAAATGCCAGTGCGCTTGCATGCCAAATAGCGTTTAGTCATCGGCAGCTTTGCAGGCGAGAAGCTCGCTAACTGTGAAACAAGCCGAATGGTAATCGCAATGGTAATCGGGGCATCTATTCAATCACTCAAGAATAATGTGAATGAGTTGATGTAACGGATGGTCCCTGATTTACGCCTGACTAATCCTATTGCTTTGATAAAGTGACGGTCATGAATGGTTTGAACCCCTTTTACATCAACCATCGCGGCCTTGGTGAGAATAAAGCATGACACTACCGACGAACATTGCGCTTGTAGAGACCGTAGATGCCCTGGTTGCCATTAATGGTAAATCAAATGTGTCGACTCAAGCCAAGGTGATCCCTCGACTGGAGCAGCACTCGATCCGGTTCCTCGAACGTTGTCCGTTGCTTATTATTGCCACTCAATGTGGTGGTGAAGCCGACGCGTCTCCGCGAGGCGACTTACCGGGCTTTGTGAAAGTGTTGGATGACACGACATTGCTGATCCCTGAGCGGCCCGGCAATCGTCTGGCAGATTCTCTTACCAATATCGTTAACTGCCCAGGTATCGGTTTGATATGCCTGATTCCAGGTATGGCTGAAACATTGCGGATCAACGGTAATGCTTACATCACCACTGAACCCACTTACTTACAACAACTTTGTCATCAGGGAGTGCCGCCGAAACTGGCTATCCTGGTTGATATCAAACAAGTGTACTTCCACTGCGCCAAGGCTTTTATTCGCGCCAAGCTATGGGACGCTGCGACACAAATGCCGCGAGATGAAATGCCTTCTTTAGGTAAAATCATCCTCGAGCAGATTCGAGGCGAGGTGACGGTTAATGAGGTAGCGGCAGTGGATGATATCTTGAACGACGATATCAAAAACAACCTATACCACACCTAAAGTCCCCGATGAGCTATTCTCGATCATAGACCGGAATAATACGGCGATGCTGAAGGTCGCGCAGCCAGAAGCAGAAGCTCGCCTGGGTATCGTAGGCCGCATCAAACCCCGCTTGTCTTATTTTTACGGTGCTGACGAAAGTGGGCGAAGGGGTGCGTTTTGCACCATAGGCAAAACATAAATCTGCGTAGAAGTGACTCTCCCCCAATAGCTGTTTGAGGGGCAGTTTTAGCAGTCCATATTTTTTTACAATGTCCTGCCAGAGTGCTTCTCTTGCTGGAATATAGACCGACAGAGGTGTGGGTTCTGGGTCGCCCATTGGTACGCCGAGGGCGTCTGCCATGGCGGGCCACATGTCGAGCCAGGAAAAAACTTCACCGTTAGTTAGATTGTAGGTCTCACCGCCAGCCTGCTCATGGTTTGCTGCCCAAAGACAAGCATCACCCACCAGTCGAGCATCAACCGCTTCCCAGACGCTGTCGAGGCCGCCCGGAAAGCCAAAGGCTAGTCCTTCTGCCCGGCGCAGGGCGGCATAGATGCCGATGACTGGCGGCAGGTTCATCACGACGCCATGGTTGGGGCCGACAATCAGTTGTGGTCTAAAGATCGTAAAGTCGAAGCCAGAACTAGCCGATTTTTCTTCGATGTAGTCTTCCTGCAACCAATAGAAATTCGGGTGATCAACTCGTGGTTGGGATTCTCTGGCGGGTATGCGTATGGGTCCCTGGGTGATGCCATAGGCTTTGGTGCCCTGGAGGATCGTAACGTGTCTAAGCTGTCCATGGACTGTCAGCGGGTCCAGTAGATTCCGAATCATTCGGTCGTTGGTTTCAATCTGCACCGGATCGGACCAACCCTGGACCAGGCCGGGTAGCTCGAACACGGCAGTGTAAACCACATGGGTGACGTCGTTGAGTTTTGCTGTCGCGGCTTTACAAGCCTCACTGTCCAGCAGGTCCAGCGCCAAGTACTGGAAAGGACCTGCGTCAATCAGCTCGGGAAATCGACGTGAGCAGGCGATGACGTGCCATCCTGCCTTAATAAAACTGTTTGCCGCCGCAGTACCCACTAGGCCGCTTGCACCGGCTATCAATACAGTTTGATTAGTTTCCATCGACTATATGAGCTCCAGATTGTCGGGTACCGGCGACCTTGTCAGGCAGCCTGGCCGATTAACATGTCAGCCAGTATGGCACGGTGATATTTCGCATCGCCGAACAGCATCTGGTTGTGCATTTGACGCTTGAAGAACAAGTGCACGTAGCATTCCCAGGTAAACCCGATGCCGCCATGAAACTGTACCGCTCGACTCGAGGCAAAGACGGCCATGTCGCTGGCGTTGGCCTTCGCCATGTGGGCAAGCTTGACCGTGTTCGCCCATTCCTGGCGTTCAGGGTCTGAATCGATAGCGCAGGCGGCGCTGTAAGCCAGTGACTTGGCGCGGTCAATGTCGAGCATGACATTGACTAGCGGATGCTTTACCGCCTGAAAAAATCCTAATGGTCGATCGAACTGCACGCGGGTATTTGTGTACTCAACCGTAGTCTGCAGTAGCCACTCGCCGGCACCGACCATATCGGCGGCGATGACGGCCTGAATAGCGGGCAGGGCGTGCGCCAGTGCCGTATCGCCGGTACCGGGTGCAGCGACTTCGATGGCAGTAACACCCGCGAAGCTGATGTGGGCCTGGTCGCGGGTCAGGTCAATAATGCCATCGGCCGCAATTGTCACGCCGTCAGCGTCTGTCGCGACATAATACAAACCGACACCTGCAGCCGAGCGCGCGCTGACGACCAGCCCTTCGGCCTTGCGGGCATCCTGGACAAACCAGGCGTTACCGTTCAATTGACCATTGTCGATATTGACGTCGGTATCTGTAGGTTCCCACGAGCCTTGCTGATTGGTGATAGCCAGGCTCATCGGCTTGCCGCCAGCAATCTCTGCCAGGACATCGTTAGCTGCCGCTGAGTAGCACTCACGCAGTACAAAGGTGGTATTGAAGGTAGAGATCAGTGGTGAGGGGAATGCGGCCCGGCCAGCTTCCTCCGCCAGCGCCAAAGCGGCGACTAACGGCATGCCGATGCCGCCAGCTGCTTCCGGTACGCAGGCAGCTGTCCAACCGAGTTCTGTGATTTGCTGCCACAGGCCCTTGTCCCAGATGCATTCTATATTGCGATGGATATCAGGATTGCCGGCGACTTGCCGGTGTATCTTGTCGGCGCTGCAATGATCACTGAAGAATTTCTTCGCTGAATCCCGCAACATGGTTTCATCTTCGCCAAAGCCGAAATTTTTAGGTTGTTCAATCATGGTCAATTCCTTGCCTTGCTCAATTATTTGGATTTCGGCATGCCGAGTACGCGTTCACCGAGAATATTCCGCTGCACTTCGTTGGCGCCTGCGGCAATCGTGACGCCGAAGCTGTTCATATAAGCCAGCTGCCATTCACCGCCACCCGACGCATTCTCATCGTTGAGATATAAGCTGCTTGCGGCGCCTTGAATATCATAGGCAATCTCTGCCAGATCCTGATTGAACTCAGTACCGATCAGCTTGTTTTGCAGTGGGATGCGCATGGGGTGATCGATCAGAGCTGGGACGAGCGCGCGTCGCTGGTTTTGTCGAAATGCCTCTTGGCGAATCATGATCTTGATGATTTCATCCCGCAGCAAGGGATCGTCGGCAGCAGTTTTGCCGTTCCGATAGCTGGTTTTTGCGAGTTCGATAAGCGCTGATGGGCTGCTGGTATTGGCGCCTTTAGTGTTTTCCTGGGTCATGCCACCGGCCGATGGCGTCACCAATTGGCCTGCACCACGCTCGTGAGACAGGGTCGTCATGGCGACCTTCCAGCCAGCGCCAACAGCGTCAAGACGATATTTGTCTTCGACAACCAGGTCTTCAAAGATGACTTCGTTAAAACCAGTCTCGCCGGTTAGCTTGATCAAGGGGCGTACGGTAACGCCTTTGCCGATAGCGGTCTGAATAGGCACGACGAAGTAAGACAGGCCATTGTACTTATCGGTCTTGTCTGTACGGCACAACAGGATCATCCAATTCGCAAAATGCGCCAGCGAGGTCCAGACCTTGTGACCATTAATGACCCAGCTGTCTCCACGTTTCTCGGCGAAGGTCTGCTGATTGGCAAGGTCTGAGCCGGCGCCGGGCTCGCTGAATCCCTGGCACCAGATATCTTCGCCGGAGAACAGGCGTGGCAACAGTGCGTTCTTGGTGTCTTCCTGAGCATGGAAGAGGACGGTGGGGGCCGCCATGCCGAGACCGATGATATTAGGAAAGAATGGTGTTTTGGCGCGCTGCATTTCCTGGTTGGCGATCGTCTGGCAGTTGTTACGGCCACCGCCGCCAGCTTCGACCGGGTAGTCGCAACCCACCAGACCTGCGTCAAATGCTGATTTTTGCCAGACCTGAAGCCACTGCAGCGCTGCAGGGTCACTCAGTTCCAGTGCACCCAACGGAATTCTTACCGGCGGTTGACCAGGTTTGTTGCTGTCCAGCCAGTCTCGGCAGTAAGCTCTGAACTCAGCTTGTTCTTGGGTGTCTTTTCGATCAGCGTCTGCCATAGAGCGGCTCCGGGGTGCTATAGATGAAAGTTAAGTGCGGAAACTAACCCATCGCCATGGACGGATCAACGTCATTTATGACCAATTCCACGGGACTTGATCCCTTGTTCGGGATGCCGTTAAATCAGAGCTGGATCGAAGCGGAGTAAAGCGATGAATGAGCCAAAAAATATGCCAGGCAAAGATCTTCGAAGTACCTTTTGTCGGGTCTGTGAACCTTCCTGCGCGCTCATCGCGGAAGTGAGTGATGGTCAGATTGTCAGTTTAAAGCCTGATCGTGATCATCCTGTGACCAAGGGCTTCGCTTGCCATAAGGGCTTGGCAACGCTGGACCTGCATAACGACCCAGATCGTCTGAATTACCCGCAGAAGAAAGTTGGTGGCGAGTTTGAACGGGTGAGCTGGGATGAAGCGTCGCGAGATATCGCTACCAAGCTCAGTGCCATCAAAGCGAAATACGGTAAAGATGCTGTTGGCTCCTATTCCGGTAATCCGCTGGCATTTAATGCCTTGGCGGGACCTGCCATTGGTTCGTTTCTGATCAAGAACGAAATTCGTCGCACCTTCAGCTCAGGCACCCAGGATTGCACCAATAAATTTGCTGGTAGCGAAGCGATGTTTGGTTCCAGTACGATTCATCCTGTGCCAGATATCGGCCACACGGACTTTCTGTTGATATTCGGCTCAAATCCACGAGTGTCTCATATGAGCTTTATCTCCATTGCAGATCCTATGAAGGCGTTGCGTGAAGCCAAGAACCGGGGTGCGAAAATTCGCTTCGTCGATCCGCGGATCAACGAGTCAGTGAAGGGGATTGGTGAAATCGTGCAAGTGAATCCAGATACCGACGTGTATCTGATGGCGGCGATGCTGCAACACTTGGATCAAACCGGTCAGTTTGATGAGTCGGTGATTGGCGAGCATGGTGAACGCATAGAAGAGCTGCGCGCTTTCGTGGCCCAATATACGCCCGACCGAGTCGCCGCTGCAGTGGGCGTCGAGGGTGATGCGATTCGCACCCTGGCCGATGAGTTTGCCAGCGCCGAGCGGGCAGCAGTGTATATGTCTACCGGGGTTAATATGGGGCGGCAGGGGACGCTGGCTTACTGGCTGTTATTCATGTTGAGTTTTGTGACCGGCAACCTGGATAAGGTTGGGGGCAATATCTACTCTCTGGGTTTCTATCCTGCTGCCAAAGCGGGTCGAGTCAGAGCCGAAGATCCATTCTTCGACTCTCCATTTGGTGAAATTCGTAAAATCCGCGGTTCTCTGCCAGGAAATCTCATGACTGATATGATCATGACAGATGACAATCCAATCAGAGCGCTGGTGGTCATCTCAGGGAACCCGCTGCTATCTATGGGTAGCGGTTCGCGCTTGCGCGAGGCCTTTTCTCGACTGGAGTTGGTGGTGGTCATTGATATTTATCCCAGTGCTACGGCTGAATATGCAGATTATGTCTTGCCGGCGACGGATATGTTCGAGCGCGAAGACCTCAATATGTGCGGTCTTGGTATGCAGGCTCAGCCTTTTGTGCAATACACCGATTTGATCGTTCCGCCGCAAGCCGAACGTAAGCCCGAGTGGTGGATTCTGGCAAAACTGGAGCAGGCGCAGGGGTTTGACTCTATTTTGGATGCGGCTGAGCTGCCGAACCAGATGGGGCGTATCGACCATATGTTACGCCAGAGTAATACCAGCATCAGCGAGATTCGGGCCATGCCCAGTCAGACCAGTGTGTTACCGGCGCCAGACGCTGGCCGCTTTTATTCAGACTGGATTCAAACGGAGTCAGGTCGAGTCAATTGTTGTCCACCCCTGTTTGCTGAAGCATTGCTGCGCTGTGAAGCCATTTTTGAGGAATTACAGGCTGAGGATCCGGGGCAACTGAAGATGATCTCCCGCCGGACGAACTATATGATTAACAGCTGGTTGAATAATCTGCCGGCCTTGAAGCGCCCCAGTCAGCAGACGAACCCCTTGTATATGCATCCGGATGACGCGCGAGCGCGAAACTTGGGTGACGGATCAGCGGTGAGAATCTGGAATACCTTTGGTGATATCGCCTCAACCGTGTCGTTGGATGAGACACTGAAACCGGGCACTGTGGCCATGACTCACGGTTGGGGTAATGATAAGACGCGAATGCAGGTGGCGAAGAAATACGCTGGCGTCAATGCCAACGACTTGTTGCCGTCGGGTCCGGGCAGCTATGAAAAACTCAGTAATCAGGCCTTCATGACGGGTATCCCTGTTAGCGTTGAAGTATGCGCATAGGTCTGATTGCCGACACCCATATGCCCGGTTCCCTGGCAGAGCTTTGGCCCCAGGCCTATGCGGCGTTTCACGGGGTCGATATGATTCTGCATGCCGGGGACCTGCATACCCTGGAAGTGGTGGATGAACTGGGGAAGCTGGCGCCCACCTATGTTGCCCGTGGCAATGGTGACATGGACATTGAGGATGAACGCTTACGTGATCACTGGCTGTTTGAAGTTGGCGGCGTCAGCATCGGCATGATTCATCATTTTCCGTCGCCGGTTCGAAAGTCTTCTGAGCATATTTTCCGTTATGTCGAGAAGCACTTTGGTGATGTGGTGCCACAGGTCTTGATCTATGGTCACACACACCTGGAAGGGCTGCACCTGGTGGACAATATGCTTTGTGTGAACCCGGG
>JGI20153J14295_10002790_pt1 | contig 12122 bp, 15 predicted proteins | sample COG_03_FD_14295 | JGI IMG/M metagenome (IMG submission 14295) | reverse complement strand
GAGCAGGCTTTGGAATTCATTGAAGATGATGAGCTCGTAGAGGTAACTCCAGAATCTATTCGCATGAGAAAAAAAGGTAGAGTTAGAACTTAACGAATCTTTTTATAATTTGCCTTTGAGGGCTTTCTTTGTCCTCTAAAAAATATAAACTAATTTAATACTTAATTTAATTTATATGGAGAGAACATGAATAATTACAAAACTTTTGTTGCTTGTTTTGCACTAATTTCTTTAGCTGCATGCAATGCGAATAACGATTCAGCAAATAATCATCAAGATCGAATGGATCTTGCTGAGGCCTGGCTTATGGCTGCAAATTCCAGTAAAGCTGAGGCAATCGAAATGGTGGAAAAAAATATGGCTGAAGACGGAGTTATTGCTGGAGACAGATATGTCGGTATGGGCTTTATATGGAATCCTGATGAGTCAGGAATGACTATAGGCAGCATTATCCCTGATAGTCCTGCATCTAAATCGCTGGAAGTTGGAGATTCTTTTGTTGAGGTCGCAGGAGTAAGAGTAACTGATGACAATAGAAATAGGCTTGGCTTTAGAGGCAAGCCAGGAGAAAAAGTTGATGCTGTTGTCTTAAGAGATGGTGAAGAGGTTTCTATTACTGTGGCCAGAGGAGCTGTCAGACAAATGACTTCAAAAGCTCAACTTCTTGAAAATATGACAGAAAGTGACGCTGAGGGATGGGGTCCGGACGATATGATGATCATAGAAAAATCTGCTACAGAAGATGGGGTTGTCTGGATATTAAGTTCGAGTAAATTTACTGAAGAAGCAACAGGCCTAACAGCAGATGCATATACTGCAACTAGATTCGTATTCAATGATGAAGGAAAAGTATCAAGGGTTGCTAATTTGACTGAAGATAGATTTGTGTTGGAGCAACAAGGCTATTCAATCACAAGATAATGACTTATATCAGATCAGCCTGGAATTCTCTGGGCTGATCTAGGTTAGATTAACTAGATAGTACAACTCATATCGTTTCCACAACATAATGGCGATTTAATTTTTCCATGTTCATTTGGGCATGTTGATACTTGAACTTGGTTGCCGTCATCAAGATCTAGCATGCCATTCACAAGAGGTGCATTACATTCACCACAAGAGGCATTTACCGACATCCCGCATTTTTCACATTTATAAGTTGCCATATATTATCTCCTTTATTGTTATTTAAATATTAGCTTCTGTATTATCAACAATCATATCATCTTGAGACTCGCGCTTGTCTGAGACTAACATGTAAGCCTCGACATTCATCATTGCTACAAATGGGAAAAGAATTATTGAAGCTAAACTAAACGTAAAAGCATCTGCTATGCTTACTGGAACGTTAATAATTAATACAAATAAAAATATTTTGAACCACCCTGCTTCTGTGACAAGATCCATTGATTTTCCAAAGCTATCAGAAATAGACATCTCACTATTATCAATTTTTAAATAAAGAACAAAGTACCATGCAACAAGAAGGTATATTCCTGGAATAATCAGTAATGCAAACCCAACTATTATTCCTAAAGCTAGAAGCAAAACAAGTATAAAGAATGAGCCCCACTGATTAAAGCCTGCTTTAAAGAAAACGCCCATCTTGACTTCCTCACCTCTTCTTATTCTTAGTAGTGATTCTGTAAAGCCAGCCCATATAGCCGGGACTACTAATAAACCTATGATTGTCACTGACGCCAACACTGTTGCGCAAACCGCTATAAAGCCATTCACCCAAATTAGCACATAATTAGACTTGGCAAAGTTAAATCCACCGTAAAGTGCTTTTTCTAATTCAAAACTCACTGTCTTCTCCTATTTGTTTAACTGTTACTCATTGCGTCAAGAATTTCTAGCAATAAGTTAACCATATCTAGATAAATTGTAAAAGCCAATTCAAATGCAGAGTCCCAGTCATTTGACATATATTCGCCCTTGGCAATTAAATTAAAATCAAAAAGTAAAAATAGTGAAAAAATAAATGCTCCAAAAATAGCTTTTGCCTTAATAGCCTTTCTAGAAAGTCCCCTTATTGCCCTAATAAATTCAAAAATAATGAGCGCTAATAAAGAAAGCAGTAAGAAAGCTGCTAAAAAATTATTATCTGAAAATGAATAAATATCACTATAGCCAACAAAGCCTGTAAGTAGGGTCACAAGGAATACAATTTTTAATGCTTTATAGCCATCATTCTCGTCCATCTCAAGCATTATCAAGCCAAGAAAAGGTCCAAAAAATATGCTTTGAAGAGTGAATAAGGCCATGCCTACATAAATATTTATACCTGTGGATGCAAAAAAGACAGTAGAAAAAAGTGCTATAGCCCACAATACATAGATAGAATATATCCAATTACCGCCATGTGCGTATGTATAACCATCTTTTAAAAATAGAAGAACCTCATCTCTATTTTTGGCTTCCTGTAAATCATCATAAGCTGAATCCATTTGCTTTGTTTCTGGGTTAAATGCTTCCTCTATAGTTTTAAACATCTTCATCGGGTACTCTAAGGGTGGCTTAAAGTAAGGAATTAGGTTCAGCTGCCTCTTCATATTCATTGATCCCTTAAAGGACATCCCAAAAAAAGTAGAGTCAGTTTTGTATGCTTTTTTAGCACCTCTTATGAAATAAAAGCACCCCCCTAGAACAACAGAAAGTTGGGCAGATAGTATCAGCATTGTTTTAAATAACAGAGTTGTTTCTAGAAGCATAAGCTATAAGTAAAGTAATTAAGTATTAATAATACACAGTTCTAGAATTATTTCCTCTTTAAGTAGGCTACCGAATGATCATCGAAATACCCCTGTCCAACTTTGATATATTTATTTTTAGAATGAAAGTTTAATGATATTTGATTAATAGGGCTTGTATTAACCTCGCAACAAATGGGTAAGTTTTCAAGATTTGCTACTTTACTTAGGTGTTCATATAAACTAGTCCCTGCTCCCATTCTTCTGTATTCTTTTTTTATAACAACCCTATCTATGTAAAGAAATTTATCTTCGCAATCACTAAAAAACTTATAGTTTGGTGAATGGTATTCAGACCCTTCTCTAAAACAGATTATGAACCCAATAATCTCTTCTTCATTTAAAACAAAAAAATTTAGTGCACTTAATTGTATTAGGCTTCTAAGTTCATTTACTGAAGATAGGCTGCCAACCTCGGGTGTATTTTCTTGATTTAGATTGTAGAGGGTTTCTAATGCGTCCAGCTCAGGAACATCACTAAATAAAGCTAATTCTAAATTAGATCTCAGTATCATAAGTTAAGAATAATTACTGAGTTTCTAGATCTTTAATTGCACTATCAATGCTATCTGCAACATCTTTTATATACAGTGCTTTGGTGAGCGTATAACTAGGGTGGCCCATTGTCGCTAAGTCTTTGGCTTTTTCCATTGCTGCTACCATTAACTTGTCTGGATCAACAACTTGGTCCATGAGCCCTGCATCTATTGCCTTCTCAAGAGGATACATTTCTGCTCCTAAAATAGATCTATATTTGTGAGATGGTGAAACTCTAAATTTTATTAACTCCAAAATTGGTGTTGGTATAACCATATTGGTTCTCATCTCATTCGCGCCCAATAGGAACTCACCCTTTACTCCAAACCTATAATCACAACAGCATAGCAAGAAAGTTCCTAAAGCTATGCCATGCCCCGAGCAAGCAGCAACTATTGGTCTCGGAAAAGAAAAAATTCGTGACAACAGCTTAAAACCACTTAGTGACATTTTTTTAATTTTAGGTATATCACCCGAACTAATGACTTTTAAATCAAACCCAGCTGAAAACATTCCAGGTCTTCCGGTAATTATTAAAGATCCACTTTCTGTTGGAACTTGATCCAAACAATTATTAATAGCCTTGGTCATTTCTTCTGAAAAAACATTAGCTTTGCCATCGTCTAAAGTTATTATGGAGATATCATCCTGTTGAGTTAGCGTTGCCAAAGAATCTGTCATTTTTTAACCTAAATTATTAATAAAGAAGAGTTTAGCAAAAAAATATATAATTATTGTGACTAATTTGTTATCTATGTTGATATTAAAAATATTATAAAACGTTCATAGATAAGACCAAAATATTAAAGAGGATAAACAGATGATTAAAAGATTTTTTAAAGCAATAGGCTTGATAGCAGTTTTTGGGGTAAGTCTGTGCTCTTTATACCTAGCAAATTTATTTTTAATGAAGCCAGCCTCCATTGATCACTATTTAGGTAAAGAGTTGTTGACAGGCATGGCCGACTCCCCTGAGTCTTTGACGTATATAGGAATATTTGATCAATTCAATTGGATTACAAAACATAATTCTAAGCTCTCAATACCAAACCCTGAAGATCTTCAGGCTGACATTAAAGATGTAAAGAAAACTCTTAAGGTATTAAATAAATATAAAGATAACTCTTTAACTGATAATCAAAAAATAACTAAAAGTATAGCTATTTTTGATACTGAAAATAATTTAAGGCAATTGGAAGAATTTCCATATCATGATTATCCATTAAACCAAGTTCGTGGCGCACATCATAATGTAATTAGCTTTATGAGTGATATGCATCCTATTAGAAGCCTTTCTGAAGCTAAAGATTTTATAAAAAGAACAAACCTTGTATTGGATGTGCATTTGGGTCAATTAAGCTGGCTAGAGAAACAAGCTGCTGAGGGGATATATGCACCAAAGTTTGTATATGCTCATTTAATAAAACAGCTTAATGAATTAATAAATTACTCTCTTGAGGAGCACCCTCTTTTTACTCAATTTAATAAAAAAGCTGAATTATTAGATATAAAAGATGGTGAGCTTGCATCTCTTAATGCAGATCTTAAATTATCTATAGAAAACAGTGTTACACCTGGCTTTGTGTTGCTTAGGGATTTCATGATCTCAACAAGAGACAAGGCTAATCCTCATCATGGGATATGGTCTCAACCAGATGGAGACGAATTCTATAAATTACGAATACGCTCATATACAACAACAGATTATAGTCCTCAAAAAATTCATGATTTGGGTTTAAGCGAGGTGGCAAGAATTTCATCTAGAATGAAAGAGATTCTTGTCTCTCTTGGTTACGATGCAAATAAAGCCTCAGGCGCTTTGATGAATGAGTTAAACGAAGATCCTTCAATGCTCTATGCAGATACTGCTGATAGAAAGGAGATTGTAGTTCAAGATTATATGAATATGGTTACTGAAGCTACTGAAGGTATTAAAGAGTATTTCCATACCATGCCAAAGGCACCTGTAACTGTCATAGCTGCTCCAGAATATTCAGAAAAAACTGCCCCTGGCGGTTGGTATCAGGCCCCAGCTCTTGATGGTAGTAGGCCAGGTGCTTTTTATGTGAATCTTTATGACATAAAGCAAACGCCTAAATACAGCATGAAAACTCTTGCCTATCATGAGGCAACACCAGGACATCATCATCAGATTGCGCACTCACTAGAAAATGATGAATTAACTTTATATAGAAGGTTCGGCTATAGCACTTCTGCCTTTTCTGAAGGCTGGGCTCTTTATTCTGAGCAATTAGCACTTGAAGCTGGCCTGGCTCCAGATCCATATGACGAGCTTGGAATTTTACAAAGTGAAATATTTAGAGCCGTGAGATTGGTTGTGGATACCGGCATACATTATAAGAAGTGGACAAGAGACGAAGCTATTGCTTATATGAAAGCAAAGACTGGAATGTCTGATACTGAGTGCCGTGTAGAGATAGAAAGATATATAGTCTGGCCCGGCCAAGCTCTTAGCTATAAAGTTGGCATGATTAAAATTCTAGAACTAAGAGAAAAAGCAATGAATGCTCTTGGTGATAAATTTAATATAAAAGATTTTCATTCTGCAGTTTTAGACAATGGGAATCCGCCACTATTTATAGTGGAGCAAATGGTTGATGAAATGATTGCCGAAGCCCTAGGAACTAACTAATAGTTTTCTGGGCGCTTTGCACCGAACTGTGTGAAGTACTCTTTTACATAAGAAAGATCTAATTCATTGTCCCCTGACGGATCAAAAAAAGTGTCTAAAAAAATCCTTTTTTTATCAAAATCAAATGAAGCCAAAAATATCTTTCCCTCTACAGCTTTTGCTATCCTCAAGAATCCAGTTTTAAATTTTTCTGTTTTCGCTCGAGTTCCTTCTGGAGACATAGCAATAAGCGATCCATTTAATTTTTGCATATTTTTAATTGCCATTTCAGTTAGCCCCTTGCCAGGGTTAGTTTTATCAACAGGTATGCCGCCCATATAGTTTAAAAACCTGCCAAGTATAGGTTGATCAAAAAGGCTATGTTTTCCAAAAAAACTAATTTTTGCATCCAGCCCTAAAATCGCAGCAAATCCAAATACACCATCCCAATTAGATGTGTGAGGTCCTGCAATTATTATTAGATTTTCGTTTCCTTGAACAGATGGGATTTTCCCCTCCACCTTCCATCTAAAGGATCTTAAAAATAGTCTTGCAGCCCATTGAACAATTTTCGGTCGGCGCGCTCTATACTTAAATGGTATTTGTTTTCTATCAACAATCTTGTTTAATTTTTTTGCCATAATTATTTTGTTTTTCTATCTTTTAGATAATAGGGTAAATATATTAAGTAGCAAACGGCTACTGCAAGAAGCCAAATATCTATCATATGAAATGGAGCTGGTCTCATAAATGAGGTTACATTTTCACCAGTGGGTTTTTCTACTATAAACCAGTAATTTGCAGGAGGGCCTAATAAATAATTTACCCCATACATTATAAATAATAAGAATGTTGCAAACCCTAGAGCCCTTGCCACATCTTTAAGATAAGGCCTCTGGTTATCTATAGCCATTGCGTAGGTCACGCCCAATATAATTGCGGTATGTCCTATTTGGTTTTGGATATAGGCTACTGCAGGAAACCCAAACCCAGTATCAGGAGTAAGAATAGACATTCCTGCACCTGCGATACCGAAAAAAAATGCAAATATAAAGAAATCTCTTTTTTTTGTTAGTAAATAAATTAAAATTGAGAAAGATGAAAAATCACATAAGTGGAGAGGCAGGCCTAACTTCCACTCATCTAGGTACCCTTCTCTATATAAATCCATACCTTGATTAATCAATATCAGCGATATTATAAAAAATACGAGCTTCTTCTGAGATGCTTTAGAGGTATTTTTAAAGGCAAGAGGAATAAAAATTATTGATGCAATACAAACAATAACAATAAAGATATGTGACCAGCTTAGAAGATTTAAAGGTGTCATTTAATTGAAGTATTGCACTTTTTGTTAGAAATTTCATTAATATACTGGGTTTAATTTATGTAAAGTAAACTTGACAAATTAATATCCAAGGAATATATTTGCTTCAAGTAAATTAAATTATTTGTATGGCAAAAATTACACATAAGGGTTCGTGGATTAAAATTAGCTCGCTAAACAAGGGAGATAAGAAAAACTATCTTATATCTGTTGGGTTTTTTCTCACAGGAGCAGTGTTTTGGGGTTTGCATCTCAATACTGTTGACGGAATCTTTGGACCACCTATATTTGAAAATACAGATACCTCTTTATCATTTGCAATTATCAGAGCTATGATTATTATCTGTTGGTTCATTGCAGTTATTTATTCAAAAAGGTTTTTACAAACTCAGGATGAGTTAATGCATAAATATTTCCTTTACACTGGTGCCTCTGGAGGTTTTGGTTTTGTGGCAGTTGGAATGTTGTTTTCTATACTTCAACCATATCTAGGTTTTACGATTGGGTTTTATGGCTATTTCTTAGCATATGCTATTGGGACAGCTTTTGGTGGCTACTTATTTGATAAAAAATACTTGGGCGATGGAGAATAAACTTAAAGAGCTTCGCCTGCAAAGCAAGGTCAGTCAGAGCACTCTTGCAGATGCTTTGTCTGTTAGTAGGCAAACTATAAACTCTATTGAGAATGGAAAGTTTGACCCATCTTTAACACTTGCTATGAAACTTACACGCTTCTTTAAAGTCTCGCTTGATGAAATCTTTATTTATAAAGATTAATTATATATAAACACTTCCAAACTTATTGTCTATAAAGTCATCCCAAGAAATAGATTCTTGTTTGATGAAGCCGGTTTCTTTAATCTTGCCATCAATATACATCTCTAAAACACTACACACCCCTGATGCTGTTGTTCTTTGAATGGCGCTAAATGTATCGTCTCCATAAATTTTCTTAAGATAAGTCTTCTCTTGAAGAACTCCGTCAATCTCACCAATAACTTTTACAAAAAACACTATTACATCATTAGTTGTTCTTGGGACCTCTTTATCAAAAAGCTTCTCCAAAACATCCTTATTCTTTTTTAGATGAAGGTCGTTAAATAGAAATTTCATATGGTTGAGATGGCCTGGATATCTGATGGTCTTGTAGGAAAGATTGTCTACCTTATTTTCATAAGTTTCACACATAGTTGCACAGCCACCACTTGTATTAAATGCCTCATAGGCTTCGCCCTCTATTGTTAATTTTTCAGCTCCCTCAAGAGGCATAACTTTAATAGACTTGCCCTCATAAATTGCATCAGCTTCGTTGCAATATTCGTTTATTAAGCCATTCGTGGACCAACTGAGATAATAGCTCATTTCGTTATTAGTGAACCTTGGAAGAGCGCCAACTCTCATCATGACTTCATTTACTTTATCAAATTGATTCATCATGCCAGCAGCACAAATATTAATTGCGCCTGGAGCAAGGCCGCACTGCGGCATCATGACGCTTGATGTATCTATGCTTCTTATAAACTCTGTAGTTTCAACATCTTCTGTTAAGTCAAAATATCCTATTCCCATTTCTGCAGCAACAGTTCCAATGTTCTTATTAATTGCGAACGGTCCCGCTGAAATAACTGCATCAGTTCCTTTTAGAAAATCTCTTACCTGTTCTATATCACGAGCATCAAGCCCTTCGGTAATATCACCATGTTTAATTTCATAATCTTCTTTTAAGAGCTGTTTAATTGCCCAGCCAATATTCCCTTTGCCAATAATTGCTATCTTAGCTTTCATCAAACTCTACTCCTTGGGCAAGAGGAAGTTCCTTACCATAGTTAACCGTTGCGGTTACTCTTCTCATATATGCCTTCCATGCATCTGAGCCCGACTCTCTGCCGCCGCCCGTATCCTTTTCTCCACCAAAAGCCCCACCTATTTCTGCTCCGCTTGTTCCAATGTTTACATTGGCTATTCCACAATCGCTTCCCTCTGAACTTAAAAAGAGCTCAGACTCTCTCATGTCGTTTGTGAAAATTGAGCTACTTAAACCTTGCTTAACATTGTTTTGCATTTCAATTGCATTACTCAGTTCTGTGAATTTCTTTACATATAAAATTGGTGCAAAAGTTTCGTTTAACATCTCGTCCTCAACTTTAGAGACTTCTACTATTGCCGGCATTACATAGAACTCTTCAGAGTCTTCTATTTCTAGTCTTTGCCCTCCATGAACTGTTACCTTTTTATTCTTGAGCGACTCTATGACTCCTTGCATATCGTTATAACTTTGTTCTGAGATTAATGGTCCTAGCTGATGAGAGGAATTAGATGGATCTCCAATTTTAAGAGTAGCGTAATATGCATGTAACTTTTGCATAAACTCATCATAAATATCCTCATGAACAAATGCCCTTCTTAAGCTTGTGCATCTTTGTCCTGTAGTTCCGCATGCAGAAAAAGTAACTCCTTTGACTGTTAGATCTAAATCAGCAGAAGGACAAATAATTGCAGCATTGTTCCCACCAAGCTCTAGTAAGGTTCTACCAAGTCTTGCTGATACTATGGGGGCAAGCTCTTTGCCCATTTGAGTGCTGCCTGTTGCAGATATAAGTGGAATATTTTCATCCTTACAAAGAGCTATCGCTTCTTCATTTCCGCCTTTTAAGACAAGAACAAGATCTTTATGCTCTCCAGCAACTTTGTCCCAGGCATTTTTAAGAGCATCTGCGCAGCCATTTGAGTGAGGGCTTGGTTTCCAGATAATGCTGTTGCCACAAACTGATGCTAGGCAAAAGTTCCATGCAAATACTGCCATGGGAAAATTGAATGCTGTAATACAGCCAACCACCCCAATAGGTTGCCATAACTCTTGAAGCCTATGATCCGGTCTTTCGCTTGGCATAGTAAGTCCATATAACTGTCTACTTAAGCCAGTGGCAAAATCACACATGTCTATTGCTTCTTGGACTTCGCCTTCAGCTTCAGAAACAATTTTTCTTGCTTCTGTTGTAATAACTTTTGCAAGCTCAGCCTTTTGATTTCTTAATTCATTACCAAATTGCCTAACAACCTCTCCTCTTTGAGGGGCTGGAACGAGCCTCCATTTATGAGCAGCTGCTTTTGAGGCCTCAACAACCTCAGTATGACTTTTATACTCCATCTATATTCTCCCTATAAATTTTTATAACCTGGTATATTCCAAACAGACTAAAAATAACGACATATGCCATGTAAAAACTTAAAACCAGAGGGTCTTCAATTGAATCAACAATAGGGTTGCTTGGGGGAAGTCTTTGTAATACCTCTGCTGTTGTTGGAAGCATGCTAAAAAATACAGTCCCAGTTAAGGCAAGTTGTTTTAAATAAACTGTTAAAAACCCAAAAATGTTATGCCTGTTTAAGACCAGTGCGAAAAGTACTGCCAAAATAGTTAGAACCGAAAGCCAATGTGCTGTATTAAATGACCCGGTTGCTCCATACAAAAGGAATGATGACGCAGATGTAATGACTGTACTGAGCATATAGAACTTAGCAAGCTTGGTATCCATAAAAATAAACCTATCTCTTAATAATAAATAGAGACCCGTAACAATAGCGGCTATACCAAGAATAGTATGGAACCAACCAATATAAGAAATACCACCAATCATATCTATACTCCCCAATGTATATAAATCTATTTTACTCTATTTAACCTGATAGGTATTTGAGTAAGGATTCAATTTTTTTTGCTCCACCAAAATAAGAAATTTCTGCCTCGTCAAACCCGCTTAAACTCTTGATTAAATTTTGTTTTTGTTCGCCATGCTCATGAATTAAATTCAGAGGCTGGAAGAGAACATTGATTGTAAATAAGGAATAATCTTCATGGAATCGGCATAGAGTTTCTTTCTCAGATCTAATAAACCACTCTGAAGGATTTGTTTTTGGCAGCTCTTCTTCACTTAGATAAAATCTATTAGTGTCTCCGTGTATTAACCAATTCTGTCTTGCGAAAGGCCTCATAAGCGGCGACTGTCTAATAAATGTTGAGATCCTATCTCCAATTTTTTCATTTAATGTAGAGACGGGTCCGTGAATTTCTGTCAGTGGTTTTCCTATCTTAGATTGAACATTCCAGTAGCTGGGTGAACAAACACTGGCTGCTAAAAGCTCTTGGTCTCCATTTGATCTGATTAAACATAAATCATCTTGGATTAATAAACTCATGTCAGCAATAAGATCTGGATACTGCCTTTTTTCTATCTTGAAGTGTTCCTTTAAGATATTCTGAGCTTCTGATGAAGAAGAAGTTACAGCAATAACATCATGATACTTATTATCTAGTAATTGTTTCTTATGCTTGTGAAGGCTTCCTCCTATTTTGCGATTCAGCCAGTTGTCTTCGGATATAGGAGTTAATCCAAGTCTATACTTTTGCTTGCCATCGCCCCATGGAGGATTATCCCAAAAAGATAGATCCTGCCCTTTTATCAATTTATTCTGTTTGATTTTCTGAGCTAGGCGATCTAAAAATTGGCCATAACAGCTGAGTTAGTGCTGAGACTTCAGGTAGATTTTCAACGCCAATTTCTTTGGGGTATTTCCTTGTAATCTTGGCAGTACCAAAGATCATATCCCATATAAATAGTAGATTCCCATAATTCCCTTTGTAGTGGGTATTTTCATCTGCGAGATGCTTGCCATGGTGTGCCCAATGGGTTGCTGGTGTTGATATTGTTCTTTCTAGAACCCACATTAAGGGATTTAAAGCTTTTATCTCATATAACTTTTTATCCCATCTAAGGTCTGTATGTGCTCCAAATATAACAAGTTGCTTAACCACGATATACCCAGCATAGACCCAGCCCGCTCCCATATAAACTAGTATGCCAGCAAACCATAG
>JGI20153J14295_10002789_pt1 | contig 12123 bp, 6 predicted proteins | sample COG_03_FD_14295 | JGI IMG/M metagenome (IMG submission 14295) | reverse complement strand
TGACTACTGCCTACCGGTTAGTAATGTGACCGAAGAGTATATTGAGGAATTTTCCATTCATAACCAACGTTTCACCAACGGCCAAGAAGGTGGCCTAGTCAATCCCGGCAACCCCATTGTCTTGTACAGTTCTGAGCAACATAACTTTGTCCTGACGGCCGGCTATCTCAACCCCGACGGAGTCAAATACGCAGAACACTATCACCTCTGGATGGATCTCAATCAGGATAAGTTGTTTGGTGATGGCTATTGGTTTCAGGATAAGAGCGAACGTTTAGCCACACACTGGGATTTCAGCTACACCGAGGATGGCCTGCATTATGGCCAGGGCTACGTGGCGGGCACTATCAGCCTACCGGCCCATAAACTGGACCAAGCGGTAACCCGAACCCGCATGCGTATTCTGCAGTTGTACGCCAACGGCGGTGACCTTGAACAACTCGACCCATGCTCCGATTATCAGTATTTTGGCAGTTATGGCGAAATCGAAGACTATCTGCTGGACTTGGTAAAACCATACAACCTAAGCGTGGCAGTGGAACAACAGGGCAATGAAATCGCCTTCACGCCCCTGCCAATCGAGCACAGCGAGATCGCAACATGGCAATGGCAATTTGGCGATGGCCAAAGTTCGAACGAATCGAACCCGGTGCACCAGTACAGTGTGCCCGGCCGCTACCAGATCGCACTCGACGTCTTCAGCAGCGAAGGCTACCGCCTGGGTAACTGGCAGCAGTGGGTTGTTATTCCGGAACCGACGGTAGTCAGATTTGACTATACCTTGTCTGGCAAAACCATTCGGGTCGACGGCAACCCCAGCCAGTATCCGGCAGGCTCAACCTTTGACTGGGATTTTGGCGACGACAACACCAGTACCGCCAAGGAACTGCTCGTCGAGCACACCTATGGTGATGCCGGCAACTACAGGGTCAGCCTGACGATTAGTAACGCTTTACTCCCAGGCGGCAAAAGCCTTAGCCGGGACGTTAGTATTTCCAAACCGACTAGCAGAAAGGGTGGTTCGTTTAATCCGCTGCGAATGCTCTGGTTGCTAGCCCTGCTGGGATGTCGGCGCTATTATCAGGTGACTTAATAGGCTGCAAAAATTTTGCGTGACCTAATAGCGGCGCTTTTACAGTCGTCAAACCACTAACAATGGATCCTCTGGAATCAACATGGATACCAGAGGGCTGTTTAACGATAGATCAATCAATCAATACTCAATTTTAGTTTGCCCATATAAGGCCTCATCTACTGCTCGCTCGCAAATCAACCAGTCTGTTGAGGTACGGCACAGGGCCGCGGCCTGATCAAGCAGTTCTATATTCTCTTCGATTAATGAAACTCTTGCTAATAACTCAACTCGTATGGCCTCGTCGGCCTCAACCTGAGCAAATGCATAGAGCGCCTCTTTCATTTGTTGGTTGGCGTACAATCGAGTCCTAATGCGCTCATCCTGGAATCGATATTGATTAACTTCAGCATTAGGCGGCAGCGCCAATTCGAGGTGGCCGGAGATCAAATAGGGCGTTGTACTAAACGAAATCACTTGCTTCGGTGCATCCCTAATATCGACGATATAGCCCATTTCGCTGAAAAGATACTCAAACAACCGTGAGGTCGTATCGATACAGGCATCTATATTGCTCGTGACGCAGAAGACTGTATTTTCATCCAAAATGGCCTGCAGTCGATCAGTCATCCCCCCTTTGGCATTGATTTCAATACTGTATACGGCGTTTTCCGTTAGCTCGAGCCACTCCTTGGTTTTGGTTTTTGTCTTTGAATAAAATAAAAATCTTACCTTAACCTTGGTCACCCATCTTTGATAATCTTCAATAGAACGAAAATGGAGTTTGGTGGTAACTGAAATTTCCAACCCTAACTTAAGATGGTGAATGAATTCACTCCCACAGAGCTCATCAATTGCGATCTCATCTTGAGTCAATACTGCGGCACCATAGGGAGACAGCTTTCTGTTTTCGATCGACCGGTCCGTGGCATGGTAGAGCAGTTTGATGCTTGACGCAGAGGTCCTTGAATTTTCAGTGACCCTTGTGCTCAATGATGCACTAACCGATCCAGCGAACAGAACAAGATTTACACCGCCCTTTACTCGCCCATAGGTTTCCTCAAGATACCGCTCGTGGGACTTCAGGCCGGCATAACTGATATCGGCCTCGGTATTATTCCAAGTTACGATTTCCCCCATTACACAATGATTGCGCAGGGCAGACAGCTGACTGTCAAAACCCCGTCCAAGTTGATTTGCATTGAGGTTAACACCCGAGTAAAGACCGGCCTGCACCATTGAATGGCTTAGGCATGCAAATGCCAACATAAATAAGAGTGTAAATCGTTGAATGATCATAGTATCTCTCATTAGGCCGATATAAAAAGACTCACCAGTCGCGATGGTCTTTTTTATTGTTTAAAGTTAGCCAATAGTTCGATGAGCATCCTACGCGCTATTCATAGGTGGTTAAGGCAAATTCGCAAGGGGTCCACTCGAAGATTCCATCTGACAGATCCGTCATGAAGACAGGAGCCCAGCGCAGTTTCCGATAAGCCAAGGACAAGGGTTCGGTAACAAACCCAGCATTGGTAGCTTGTTGCCGAGCCCGTTCGCACTGCTCAACCTTGCGTGCAGTGGTCGGAATATCCAACATTGAGCGATCATAGGAAATCACGCAGCCCTCTCCGGTCGACCTACAAATCGAGTCGATATTATTCCAATAGTCAACACATAAATTCCCATAGGGATGCGTTTGGCAGTATTCCGCCGCATCAAAGAATAGCCAGGCGTTATTGTAAGCAACCGTCCGGAGTTGCACCACGTCTGAACGCTCGCTTTCTGGAATCCAACTGTAATAGGTTGAGAGAATGTCGGCGGCACGCTGCTCGTCCATCAAGGCTTTCTTATACCTATCCGTCAGTTCGAATAGGAGTTGATTCCTTGCGAAGCTAATAGTTTGGTACGCTGGGGCTAAGCGTTTTACATCGGCGGTAGATCGATCGTAGCGAGTCGTTTTGTAGCTAACCACGTTATAGTCAGATAACTGATTGAATTGATAACGAAAATCATTTTTCGCATATTGAATCGCTTGACTGAACAGATCAAAACAGGGTTGTGGGTAGCTTAAGGAGCAGGTCACTATATTATTCGGAATAATAGTAAGTAAACGGGTAGGCTCTCCCCCCTTTTGAATCGCCCTGACGGTTATTTTCACCGACTCCTTGCTTTGATCATCGAGAAAATCTAACTCTCCTTGGACATTCACTATCCCACCGGCTATATCAACGCCAAGGTAGCCACCGATTTCACGCTTGTCTTGGCTATTTAAATATTCTACGTGCATATTCACAAAGAGCTGCGCGCCATACTCGATTGAGGTGACAAACTCATCACCGGCTAACTCCATCAACCGCCCTTGATAGTCATTGGCAATGATTTCACCCACAGGGCTCAAGCTAAACCCCAAGTTCGCGTCGATGGGCAGAAACACCTTCTTCTTAGGGGTGGCCCCAGCAGTAAAGGTGTATGAACTGGCATACTCCGACTCCGCAGACTCCTTCGCAATATGAGCGCCAGCGTTTACCTGCACAGCACTGATATTAACCGATAGATCCACACTCCCGTTTAGGGCACTGAGTATCTCATCGTAGCTGGTATCGGTATCATAACGAAAGTCAAATTGCACACCGCCATATTGCTCACTCACAAGGCCCTTTACCGGCTGATGGTTAAGGAACTCGTGTGTTGAACTATTATAGGCGGTACCAATGAGTACGTGGTCATTTACCAGACCGGGAATGGTCGAACTAAAGTTATCAAGGGATTGGGATTGCAGTGCTGAGGGCGTCTTATCCTGGTTCACAGCCGCAGCGGTCAGACTGAAGACTGTAGCAAAACCTATTAGCATAAAACGGGATCCGATTTTTCTATTCATCTTGGTCACCCCGACTAATTAATTTTTAAGGTATGGTCTTCAACTTCACCATATCGAATATTTACACACGGATTGTCGCTGCCTCCGGCATAATCGTCGGTCACCCGCAGTCGGGTATAGCCGGTGTCGGCATCCTGCGGAATGACAAGATTAATCGAAACCTCATCGGCCTCGGCAACAATATTACTGATTACCATTTCATCCGAATCGTTTAAAATACCGTTACGATTCCAGTCGACAAATGCATGCCATGTACCTTTTAGACGCGGATGAAACTGCGCCTCGGTTAAGACTAGGCGTAACGTATCACCCCGATTAACCGGCATTATATGTCCGGAAAACTTCGAATAATTGGTTGCACCACTGGAATTGGTATACCCCCCCAAGCGGACACTTTTTATCGATAGATTGCGAGAACCATTTGAACTGATTGGACAATAGGTTCTGATGTCAATAGAGGTTAACAAGCCAATCATGCTGTAGCCTTGGGGTATAGTCTTACATCCTTGCTGCGATGACAGACCAGCCTGCCACTGACTTGGGTTTTCATGCTTAAAGTCACCAAATGTTGGGTACTGGGCATCAGCTCGTAAACCATTTTGTGTGTACAACCAATGGTTTTTTAGGTCGGATATCTTCTCTGCTTGACTGCGCGGGATCGTTGCACCATACATTCGCTCCCATGTCTCGATGAGCAAACCGTTATAACATTTTTCAAGCCACTGAAAACGACCTAATGCCTCTGTGGGCGTTAGTTGATCATTCCAAATTCCGTAGTTTGGGTATTCAGACCCATAGGCTGCGTTGCCGAGCACCAGCACCAGGCAGCTGACTATCAATGAAATTATTTTTTTAATCATTAATCCATTTCCTTATTAGCTATTTATAATGATTCGAGATCGAGCAGGCTGGCATCGTAAACATAGAGGTAGCCTCCCTGGCGAATATCTTGATTTCGCTGTCGACAAAAGTTACCAAGAGGATTTCTATTGCAGTACTCAACGGATTCCGCAAAGAGATATGCATTCGACCGGGCCTGTGAGGCCAACTCATTAATTTCATTTTTTTCTTCGCTGGTGAGATATGCGCCATAATAATTAACTATATTTTCTGCCCTGCGCTTATCCAACATGGCAGTCATCCAATCGTTACTAAGACGATTAACCGTTAATTTCGTTAGATAGCTGACATCATCATAGCCCGTCGGCGGGGTGAGAATAGACAGGTTTGGGCCTGATTGATCATAGCGGGCAGTAAACAACTTGACCGGATTATAGTTATCGAGCGTTTGAAATTGATGGATATAGGCCGACTTTAGATAGCGCACTGTTTCGGAAAAAAGACTGAAGCACGGTGTCGGATTGTTTAGGCTACACTGCATCAGGCCCTCTGGAATGATATCGGCCAACTCCATTGGATTACCACCAACCTGCATGGCCGAAATGGAGATTTTCACCGATCGCTTAACCTCCTCATCGATTAGCGACAGATCACCTCTGACACTCACCAGGCCATTGACATCTACCGATAGGTAGCCACCAATTATTCGTTTATCCTCGGCATTGCGATACTCTACTTTCATATTTACGATAAGGTAAGAACCATACTCGATAGCCGTTACAAACTCATCGCCCAGCTCTTCACCCCGGCTACCGGGATAGGCATTGGCTAACTGCACTGCGGCAAGAGTAGGTGCAAAGCCGTGCTCGGTATTTGGAATCAACCGCCTCTTTTTCGGTTTCAAATTAATATAGATGGTGTAAGTTCCGGTGTACTTGTCGGCGGCATTGTTCGACGCGTAAAGGCCGCCGGCATCTACACTGACAGCAGATAACTGAACGGATGCATCGAGACTGCCACTGACCATGTTCAGTAACTGCTGGTAACCCAAATCAACCGAGTAAGATATTTCACTTTCGGTATTGCCGTAACTATCGTCGATCATGCCGTTGACCGCTTGAAAACCATAAAAACCCAGTTTGTCACTATGGTATGCAGTACCCATCTGAATATTATCATTTTCAATGCCGAGAATTTCAGTTGCCCACAGAGGTGTCGAGAGAAAACCTGCAGCCAATATCGGATAGAGGCAATAGATCATGTTTCTTGTTATAACAATGACGTTATTTAGTATTTTGATCATGGGAGCTTCCTGTATGAAGCCGCCAAAATTTTTCAATAACCGTTAACACATCGATAGCCCAAACAGCGGGCTGACTGCTTCGCTAAATGTTAGGAAAGGCGGCGAATTAGGGCCAGCAGAAACAACTGCCGACCCACAACGGCTATTTTAAAGAGTTTAGGTAATCTTCATGCCACTCTATCGGCAGCGAGAGCAGAACGCCTTCTACCGTTGTAGGCGCCTTATCTTTAAAGCTAAGGGCCGACTGGTAGCCCAGATCACCGATAGCGATGCCATTGGCAAACATGACTTCATGGGCGTCATCCTCACCCAGTATTGGCTCAAGTTCTAGGTTATGAACCGTATCGTTGAACAACTCCTTGCCAACCGACAGCACGGTGGTGGTACCTAAGTCAGTAGACAAGCGATCGCCGGGTTGCACTTCCTGCGCCCACACAACACCGCGATTCGTGGTCACCACTGGGTGTGTCTCGGTTAATAGCAGCCTATGACCTTGATCATCTCGGATCTCGATCATGGGCAGGGCTTCATATCCAATAGAGGTATCCATAACTCTCATAAGGCCACCCTTGCCAGCGACCAAGTCTCCTATGATGAGCTCTTCAATGGGTTTGACCGCACCGGCTGGCAGGGTGATCAGAGTGCCCTTAGCAACACAACTGTATTCGAAATAGAGATAGGGCAGCTTCTCCGCTAAGACCCAATCGGTGTGATTGCTGGCGAGGTCAGCATTTTCGGCAACGAATACGGTTTCAATCGTCTCGGGGTTACCATATTCATCGGTAAAGGGGCTGAAACGATCGTCCGTTGTGGCTATATCACCATCCATGTCAATGGTGTCTTGGGACTTCACCTTAATCCGTATTTCCCACTGCACATTCTCAAAACGTTTGAACATGGTGCCCGCCGTTGCCGCACCTACACCGAAGACCGCATCTTCCATCGGTATATCCCAGGTCAACCTAGTACCAACGAAGCCCTCGACATCGACAAAGTGACGAATCTCAATGTAGTCAAAAAAACTACGTGCATCACGTGGGTTGCGCATGCTCGCCCATTCACCATTGGCACCGGCATTACCCGCCATTATCCAAGCTCCGGTTTCATTGCCCGTTATGGCGGCATCACCCTCACCCGGTGCATAGACTTGAGTAATTTCATGAAAGGTTTCAATTTCGCCTTTCAGGGGTATCTTAATCTTCAGTTGCGCATTAGGCGTTTGGGCGTCGTAAAGTTGAGGAATATCGCAATCGCCATGATCTCGGTTGAGGCAGACCTTGATATTGGGAGCCTGACTGGCCTTATGTTCTGGTGTTTGGTCAGGTGCTTCTATCTTGAGCAATCCATTATAGCTGCTAAGGCCGTCGCCATTCATCAGTGCTCGCGCATAGAGTCTGTTGGTCATCTTATGGAACAGGCGCTTGCCGCTGTTGTCCTGTGTCATCGCAAAGGATTCTATACTGAACTGATCACTGGGTTGGTAGTTATCGCGTATAAAGGCTGAATCAACATCCCCTAACGCCACAGAGCGATTGGCTTCGCCGGCATAAACGCGCCGTGATCCGGGCACGCCGATCTGTCGTCCGGCCGGGTCTTTGAGCACCACCGTGGTATAGGCGAAGGCAATATTGCCGGTTACATTTACTGTCGCACTGTTAAGCAGCCGAACCTCATTGGTGATGCTACTGAAGAAGCGTTTCGGCATCAAAACAGAATGGTGCATGGCTTCCTCTTCTGGCGCCAGGCCGGCCTGCAACACATAGAGGCTAGGTTGCATCAGGGCTTCGGCTCGAGCCTGTTCAACCATCCGATAAAACATCGGTGAGGCCTCCGCCGTGGTCTGTGCATAGCCTAGGTGTTCCATGATAGTGGCAAAGTCTGCACTGTCGGCCGGGTTCAGGTAGCCGTGTTGGCCTGAGCTGGATGGGTATTCCGGCTTATCGGCGCGGCTATCAGCGCTCTTCGATACCACCACTGCCGAAGACCTGCTGTTCTTCATGTCAGCGCTCACCAAGCTCAAGCTTGCTAGGCTAGTGATTATGGCTACAGCTATGAGTTTCCTGTTCATTTTTGTTCCTCACATGTTAGTCAGATAAATCTATGACTCAGTGCATGGCGATGAGCCTGAGCCCCTAGATGGGTGGATTGCCTCTTACTCGATGATCACAATGTAATCCTCAACTTCGCCAGAGCCTTGATCGAGGCTTATCAATTCACAGGCATCTGGTACGGCGTCTGATTTGACAATCAGCCGCAATCGCGTCGGACCGGTCGGCGCATCGACCGGCAGGGCAACTTCAATCCAAGTCGTTGCAGGATTATTACCGCCGGTCAGATAGATATTTTCATCAATATCAAATCTATGGTTTTGGTTTAGGTCCAGCCAGGCACCAATCTTTTTACTGCTGGTCGCGGAACCTACAGCGGTAACGCTGATCCATATCGTTTCCCCTCGAGGTAGGGCTTGCTTGAGCAGTTCACTACCGTAAAGGGTGTAGCCTTGCTCGGCTCCGACAGCGCTTGAATTGATCAATATGTTCCACAAACCCTTATGATGAATACCTACTTTTCGGATATAGAGACCATCAACGACGCTGCCTGCAGCGCAGTAGTCGTGGTCTGCTGGACCGTCGGCTGTAAGGGAGATTCTTTCTTGCACCGGATACTCTGAACCTAAGGGCGTGGTCAATATAAGTTGAACGCTGTAGTCACCGGCCTGGCCGAAATCGAACCGAGCCCCGTGGGTCGCTGCAAATTCGGTATAGCGGGCCTGATCCAGGTGCCGATATTGCCAGGACCAGGTTGCCCCTGCCGGTACCGACTCACTGCGGTTCTCAAACTGCACCACGGTGCTATCCGCTACCACGCCATAACTAAAGGCGACCATTGGCTCGGGCATAGGGTCCGGCTGGGTCACCAGCGTCACACGATAGTCCTCATACTCGCCCATGCTTGCTCGACCGCAGGGCCGGGAAGCACTGGCCCAATCCATCAGCACGCGCAATCGGGTGGTCTGGCCCTTATTGGCGGGGCTCCCACCGGTCAGATCGATGGCGCCCGTAATCGCGCCCTGACTTCGGGTCTCGAGTAGTGTCTCGCCCGGATCGCTGAAGTCGTGATCGCCGTTTAGATCGGCAAACACCATCCAACGGCGGAAATAGAGATCATCGTTTGGGGTAAGGATAATGCTGTTTTCGCCTGCCAGGTTCAGCGTCAAGGGAGGCTCTGCGGTATAGTCGGCATAACCGCCCGGCTCGGTCTCCGACGCCGCCATGGCCATACCATTGAGGCTAACTTGGCGAATGTAATCGGCTCCATCGCCAGATCCGCTTGGGATGCAGTAGTCTGGTGCTAGATCAATTTCTCTCAGATAGTCATCTTGCTGGCTGGGCGCTTGGGCTCGAAGCCGAACGACGAGGCGGTCAGCACCCGCAGCGGGCAGGATATCGACCGTGTCCGCTAGCCGCTGGGTTACCTGATCGATGCTGCCATCATCGCCCAGATCCCAGTCATAGACCGGGCTGGTGCTTGTACCGACGGAACTGGTATTGCGCAACTGCAATCCATCGAACACACGCTTATAGTCAAACAGGGCTACCAACTCGGTGTCGCTGGTGGTCATAATATCGACCTTTGCAAAGGCTCGGATCACCGCGTAACGAATCGCCTCGGCGTTCCAGTCGCTCGGTAATGCGCTGTTGTGGGCGCGAAAGGTAGCCGCCGAGTCCACGATGCATTGGGCCGCACTCTCGTACTGCATAATTGGCACCCAACAGTTGGCAGCGGCGGTCAGCCAGAGGTCAAAGCCGATCAAGGGCGTCCAGCCACGCGCTGCGTTGTCGGTCACCAGATGGAAAAACGCGCGATTAAAGGGACCTGCCAGATGATGGCCAGTGACCTGGTAATGCCGATCCTTGGGCGTATCGATCGACTTACCATCGAGCGACGGTTGCTCAAAATAGCGCGCAGCGTCTGCCAAGGTGGGCTTGAAGGTGGCGGCGGCATATCGCCAATCATTTTGCTGAAAGCTTTGCTGCGCTATGGCGTATTCCGTTGCTTCGCCAGCGATGTCGGCAAAGGACTCGGCGATGCCCATCGATGTGCCGCCCCCCTGGCTCAGCAGGCTGTAGTGTTCCAGTACCGCGTGGGCCAGCTCATGGCCGAGTGTATCGGGTGCAACCTTGGGGTAGAAATAGCGTGCGCCGTCGCCCAGCGCGATAAACTCGCCATTCCAAAAAGCGTTATCGACATAGCCATAGCGAGCCTTGACGATTAAAGGTCGACCGATCTCATTGAGCGGCCCCTTGGCTCGGGTGATGGCAAAGTTGGCGTACAGATTGAAGGCGACTTGGGCGCTGTAACTGGCATCGTTGAGCGGTGAGTAGGCGCCTGTTGGGATCGAGAGATCCTCTTCATGGAGCCCTTTTTCGTTGCACGGGTAGCGATAGGCGGCACTGGCGTCTGTGCCGTTCAGCACCTGGACGTTGTTTTGCCAGGAGCCGTCTTCGGGCGCAACACCCAGGGTGCAATCGGTGCCGCTGCGGGTGACCAGAAAGGTGCCGGCGCTGAGGGCATCGATGGCCTGACCGACCCAGGGGTATTGCTGCGGCCCGGTCATCAGGTTACCGCCTGGGCCGCTGCCGGCTTGGGACCCATAATGCAGGCTATCCTGCACGGCTAAAATTTCGCCACTGAAGGCATCGATCAGCAGCTGAGGTCTTAGGTATTTACCTATGTCCTGATGCTCTGCATAGAAGGATAGGCGGATTACCTGTCGCGCCTGGCCGGCAATAATGCTGATTAACGATTGTTGCGCCCATTGGCTAATCGCCCAGTCGCCTTCTGCCGCTAAATTCTGCAAATAGTTTTCTACGATGTCGTGCGGCTCAAACGGCACGGACACCTCAGCCCATTGGGCTGCATGCTGATTGTGCAGTGCCAAATCAGCATCCAAGTCGTCATACACGGTCCCGTACAGGCGAATAATTTTGCCGGTCTTATCGAGATAAACGGCAACAACCGAGTCCGCCACATCGACACCCTGATAGGTCTGTTGCAACTGCCGAAAATCAGGCGCGACAACGTCTGATGTCACATCACGGAAACTTAACATGGCTCTTGCACCGAGGTAATCAGATACCCGCTGGGCTAGGCTGCTGGCCGACCATGATACGTCTCCATAGGTTTCTTTACCGGCCTGTTCGCCAGAGACCACTGGTGACAACCTCGAGAGAGGGGTCGCAGAAAAAGTGGCCGCAGAGGTTAACACCAGACCCATTAAAGGGATGAGTTTGCAAAACTTGTATGTGTTTTTAATATTTTTTTTAAGTAATAACATGGGCACCTCAATCCAGTGTGCAATACAGAATGAGTTAAATATTTTTATTTAAATTCGCAGAAATAATCCTGTATCGATCGTTAAACCATGGCCAAACTACCTCGATTGGCCAGGGCATTAACCGATCACAACGATACGAAACTTCAGTTCAGGTGTAACGGCTTAGGTGGCGCATTATCTATCCTTGCATGCTGTCGGGTGAACTAACTCGGTTGTCCGAATCCTCTGGACGGTTACGATTCAGGCGAGCAATGATTCTAACTCTGCCGTTCCGAACCGCGCACATGCCAGTCGATNCGCAGCAATAGCAGCCAGAGGCATAACGGCAGTGCGAAAATTACAGCGCCGACTTTCGGTAACCGATTACGATCGAGTATTTTTTGTTGTTGGTAGAGANTTCCGTTCTGACTAATAGACAGTGTAACGATTATTTCTTGTGTATCTTTGGGCAACCTGGCGACATTATAAGTATGACGATGGCTCGCTTGAAAACTGCTCATCTCACTGATTTGGCCATCGCCGTAGTTCCATGCCCACTGAGCGCTGTCCAGATAGTGATTGGAATGATTTATCAAGGTCACATCAGCCGACCCAGGACTTACCTCTATATCAAACTCCAGTTCCGGATTGGGTTGGGGTTTCGGATCGGGTTGGGGTTGGGGTTTGGGTTTCGGATCGGGTTGGGGCTCCGG
>JGI20153J14295_10002782_pt1 | contig 12144 bp, 9 predicted proteins | sample COG_03_FD_14295 | JGI IMG/M metagenome (IMG submission 14295) | reverse complement strand
TTTTTAAAACAACTGATTTCAAAGATTTAAAAGGATTTGACGCGCGCTATTTTCTTTATATGGAAGATGCCGATCTGTGTAGAGAAATTGACATATTAGGGAAAAAGAAGCTTTACTTCCCTGAAGTAGCGATTGTACATCATTATCAAAAAGGGAGTGCTAAAAATTTGAAATTATTTTGGTTCCATACCTTCTCTGCAATAAAATATTTTTTAAAGTGGGGAGTTTCCTAATAAAAAGTATTCTAAAATAAAAAATGTCTTTCCTAGCAAAGCCTTAATCAAAAGAATTTAAAATATATTTGCATTCACAACAACACAATAACAAATGAACATTCTTATTCTAGGAGCCGGAGGTAGAGAGCATGCTTTTGCATTAAAACTTGCTGAGAGTAAAAAAATCACACAACTTTTTGTAGCGCCTGGTAATGCAGGTACCAAAAAAATTGCGATCAATATAAATATCAATCCTACCGATTTCGAAGCCCTGAAAAAAACAGTGTTAGAAAACGATATTCAAATGGTTGTTGTTGGCCCAGAAGCTCCCTTGGTAAATGGTGTGCACGACTTTTTTTTAGCAGATACAGATTTGAAATCGATTCCCGTGATTGGTCCCAAAAAAGACGGTGCGTTGTTAGAAGGAAGTAAAGATTTTTCAAAACAATTCATGAAAAAACATGGAATCCCTACAGCAGGTTATCAATCTTTTACAAAGGAATCCCTAAAAGAGGGTTTTACATTCTTAGAAACCCTATCTCCTCCCTATGTTTTAAAAGCAGACGGATTGGCTGGTGGAAAAGGAGTTCTCATTTTAAATGATTTAGACGAAGCAAAAGCAGAATTAGAAGAAATGGTTTCCAATGAAAAGTTTGGAACCGCTTCAGCGACTGTGGTCATTGAAGAATTTTTAAAAGGAATTGAATTGTCAGTTTTTGTCTTAACAGACGGAAATAGTTATAAAATTTTACCCTCAGCAAAAGATTATAAAAGAATAGGAGAAGGCGATGTTGGTTTAAATACAGGAGGTATGGGAGCGATATCTCCGGTACCCTTTGCAGACAACGCTTTTTTAGATAAAGTAGAAAGTTTGGTTGTGAAACCAACCATTGCGGGTTTGAAAAAAGATGGTATTGATTATCGAGGTTTTATCTTCATCGGTTTGATGAATGATGCTGGAAACCCATCAGTCGTTGAGTACAACGTTCGAATGGGAGATCCAGAAACAGAAGTAGTTTTGCCAAGAATTGAATCCGATTTATATGATTTATTTGAAGGCGTTGCCGAGCAAACCTTACATGAAAAATCATTTTCGGTAAATCCAAAAACAGCAACAACCGTCATGTTGGTTGCAGGAGGATATCCAGAAGCCTATCAAAAAGGGAAACAAATTACAGGTTTTGAAAACACTGAAGACTCCGTTGTTTTCCATGCAGGAACAAAAATAGAGAACAACGAAGTGGTTTCAAACGGAGGCCGTGTAATGGCTATAACTTCATTAGGAAATTCTATCGAAGAAGCATTGGCAAAAACCTATGCTAATATTGAAAAGATTCAGTTTGAGGATATGAATTATAGGAAAGATATTGGGTTTGATTTAATGTAAAATCAGGTTATGTTGCCTTTTCTAGGGTGAACGAAAATTCAGAACCTTTCCCGAATTCACTTTTCATTAATATAATTTCATTGTGCGCTTCTACAATATGTTTCACAATAGACAACCCTAAACCAGATCCTCCTTGTTCACGAGATCGACTCTGGTCTACTCGGTAAAAACGCTCAAACAAACGCGGTAGGTGTTCTTGTTGAATTCCTTCGCCATTATCGGTTACTTTTAGTTGGAATTTTTGATCATTATAGGGATCAATACTCACTATAGTAGCACCGTTTGGTTTCCCATACTTAATGGAGTTTACAATAAGATTGATGAGTACTTGTTCAATTTTTTCAAGATCCCCTTTCACAAAGACTGGAACTTCATAAATACGATCAAAGAGTAACGCGATGTTTCTCTTTTTTGCTTTCATTTCTAATAAATCAAATACATTTTGAATCAATTCTAGAATGTTGAAATTTTCGATATTTAATTGTAGACCATCCGTTTCTAATTTGGCAATCATGTCTAAATCTTTCATGACAGCAACCAGTCTTTCAACTCCTTTATTTGCTCTTTGAAGATACTTCGTTCGAATTTCTTTGTCATTTGCTGCACCTTCTATTAAAGTCAGAATATAACCCTGTACCGTAAAAAGGGGTGTTTTTAGTTCGTGTGCTAAATTCCCTAAAAAATCACGTCTAAAAGAATCGATTTCTGTTAATGTCTGAATCTCTAGTTGTTTTCCTTTTACGAATTTTTGAACACTTTGAGAAAGAGATTCAATATCTGTTGTTACAGACTTTCTTTGAAAGGCATCTGTATCAATATTAGAAAATTCTTTATAAATGGTTTTAATTTTTCTGTAGATAAAATATTCTGCTCTGTATTGAGTGATAAAAAAGGACAGTACAAAAAACAAAATTACAAAAACAAGAACTGAAAAACTACCTAAATAAGGAGCTATAAAATAATGACTCAGCGCAGCAATTAGAACAGCTAGTAATGTTGAATATAGCGAAGAAATCAACGCATAAGAGTATGTTTTTTTAAGTTTCATGAAGCGGTTTTTTAAAGATCTTCTTCTTCTAAAACAAATTTATAGCCCACTCCTTTTACTGTTTTAAAATGATGATCGCCAATTTTTTCACGTAGTTTTCGAATGTGAACATCGATTGTTCTACCTCCAACGACAACTTCATTTCCCCAAACAGTATCAAGAATTATTTCTCTTTTAAATACCTTTCCTGGTCTTGAAGTTAACAATGAAAATAATTCAAATTCTTTTCTTGGCAATGAAATCTTTTTATCCGCTTTGAAAACAACATATGCATCTCGGTCAATCACAATATCCCCAATTGTAAAAGAAGTTTCCGTTTCAGACTTTAACCTTCTTAACAAAGATTTGATCTTACTCACTAAAACTTTTGGTTTTATCGGTTTTGTAATGTAATCATCAGCACCTGCATCAAAACCTGCAACTTGAGAATAATCTTCTCCTCTAGCGGTTAAAAAAGAGATAATGACATTGTCTAAAGTTTTGATCTTACGTATTTTTTCACAGGCCTCAATACCATCCATTTCTGGCATCATAATGTCTAATAAGATGAGTTGAGGAATGTTCTTTTTTGCTGATTTTACCGCTTCAATTCCATTTGCTGCTGTAAACACTTGATATCCTTCATTTCTTAGGTTGTAACCAACGATTTCTAAAATATCCGGTTCATCATCAACAAGAAGAATTTTAATATCACTTTTATTCATAAACTGATTTATATGTACAATCAAAAATAAGAATAATTAAATTACAATAAATCATACTTTACAATCATTTAACATTATCGTATGTTTTGTTAATAATAATAGCTATTAATTACAAAAATAAAACCTTTTGATTACAGTTAATCAAAATTAAAAACAATACATGACCTATACAAAGATGAAATAAAAAGGAAACTCAACTTAAAAGCACTAAGTTTTTTATATATTTACTACTTAATGTTAACTAAATAACTAGCCTAGTATGAAAAAAAATTACTTTATTAATCTTATGCTTTAGCCTAAGTTCTTTTGGCCAAGAGATGGCTTTAAACAGTGGTTTTGAAGCATGGGATGACTCTACAACTCCAACTGATTGGACGAAAGCAGAGAATATTACTCAATCGAATGATGCCCAGTCTGGCACTTTTTCAGCTTTAAGAGATGGTGGAACTGGAACTAAAGATTTATCTCAAACAATAACAGGAGTGATTGCTGGAGATAGTTATACAATCAGTCTTTGGTATAAAGTCACCGCTGGAGATGGAACAGATGCAAGGATTTGGTCTTATTGGAACGACGGATCAGGAGGTTCAGTTACAGATGCAGATACTGATGGAGCTTTAAGAGGTCCAGATAATAGTTATTTAGATAATAATGGAGGTGTTTGGACAGAGTATACAGCAACTGTAGTTGCGCCAGCAACAACAGAAGCTTTTTATTTTGAAGTGAGGTCTTATTCTGGTTCCGTAGTGTACTGGGATAATTTATCATTTGTCCACAATACTACTTCCTCATCACCTGCAATCGCTATAACAGCTCCAACAGACGGTGCTACTATAGATGCAACTACAAGTGTAGATGTAGCTATTTCTGTTACAGATTTCGCAGTAGGTACAACAGATGCGGGTCTTGATGGTCACATTCACTGGACCATTCAAGAGAATTCTGACGCAGCAGTTGATCAACCTATGAAGTACAATACAGATGCTGAAACAATCTCTGTAACTCCAGGAAATTCATATACAGTGTATATGGAATTGGTAGACAATTCTCACGCAGTAATTTCCCCAGCGGTTAATACATCAACAACATTTACGGTAGCACCTGCTGAGCCAACAGATGCGGCACCAACCCCACCAGCAAGAGAGACAGGCGATGTTGTATCATTATTTAGTGATGCTTATACAGATGTAACCTTAACAGAATTACCTACAGATTGGTCAGACCTAACAACATTTGAGGCAACCACAGTTGCAGGTGATAATGTTTGGAAATTATCTGGTTTAGAGTTTTTAGGAATGGTAACTAATTATGATACAGGTATTGATGTTTCCACAATGGAGAAGTTACACATTGATTATTGGGTACCAACAGGAGTAGAAAATGAATTATTTGTTAAGATAGTAAATACCCTTGACGGAGGAGAAGACCTTGAATCATTAGGAACGACAGTTTCAGGATCATGGCAAAGTATAGATCTTGATATGACTGGTTTTGATGGAGGAAACTTAGCAAATAAAGAAAAGATTACACAGATTCTATTTGATTCAGATGGCCGTGCAGCAACGGTATATGTAGATAATTTTTACTTCTACAAAGAAGCCACAGCAGGAATTGATGATCAAGACTTAGTATCCTTAAACATGTATCCAAACCCTGCAAGTGATGTGTTGAATATCTCTGCACAGAGCACGATCAATTCGGTAGAGATCTTTAATGTTCTCGGACAGAAAGTGATTACCATGCAAGTTGAAAATACAAGTGCAGAAATTAATGTTTCCAACTTAAACGCTGGAATCTATTTAATTAAGTATGAAATAAATAACAGTTCAAGCACAAAGAAATTTGTAAAGAACTAAGTATTTATTTATAAAAATAGAGAAGGGACTGTATGTAAATACAGTCCTTTTTTTATGAACTTTTATCTGAAAGCTCCGATTTATTCGGATTTTTTTTATATTTAATTAAAAAAAAGCACCATGAATTTGAAAACCAACCTTAAGAATATTTTATTCTTAGACATAGAAACAGTCCCTGAGTTTGAACACTGGTCGGAATTATCGGAAGAACAACAAGAACTGTTTGCAAAGAAAACTCAGTACCAAAGAAAAGAAGAATTCACCCCAGCAGCCTTTTATGATCGTGCAGGAATTTGGGCAGAGTTTGGTAAAATTGTGTGTATTTCAGTAGGGTATTTTACAGAAGTATCCAAAGTAAAAAAATTAAGAATTACTTCCTTTTTTGGAGACGATGAAGTCAAAATTCTTACCGATTTTAAAGAGTTGTTAAACACCCATTTCAGTCAGCAATACAAAGTATTGTGCGCGCATAATGGGAAGGAATTTGATTTTCCATTTATGGCAAGAAGAATGATTGTTCATAAAATAGAATTGCCTCAAAAACTAAATTTATTCGGGAAAAAACCCTGGGAAGTGCCACATTTAGATACCTTAGAATTATGGAAATTTGGAGACTATAAACATTATACTTCTTTAAAATTGTTAACCTCCATTTTAGGAATTCCTTCCCCAAAAGATGATATCGATGGAAGTGAAGTGGCGCAGGTTTATTATCAAGAAAAAAACATGGATAGAATTGTACAATATTGCGAAAAAGACACCATTGCAGTCGCACAGGTACTTTTAAGGTTCAATAACGAAGCATTATTGAATGATGCAGATATTACGAGTGTTTAGTTGAAAAAAGAGTTTTCAACCCTCTAATTTCATAGAAAGTTCTAGCCATCGTTCTTCTTTTTGTTCTAATTTTTTGATAATTGCTTGCAATTCTTGAGACTTTGCTGCAATTTCATCCGTAGGAATTTCAACATTTAAAAATTGGGTTTCAATCGATGCTTTGTTTTTTTGAAGTCTTTCAATTTCTGCTTCTAAACCTCCAAACTCCCTTTTTTCATCAAAATTTAAGGCCACAGGNTTTTTCTTTTTTTCCACCACTTTTTCCTGGTATTTTTTTCTTTTCCACTTCTTTAGGAATAGAACCATCATAAGCCCTAAAGTCTGAGTAGTTTCCTGGGAAATTTTCGACAATACCTTCACCTCTGAAAACAAATAGCGCATCTACAATTTTGTCCATAAAATAGCGATCATGTGAGACTACCATTAAATTCCCAGGGTAATCTAGCAAGAAGTTTTCCAAGACATTTAAAGTAACCACATCCAAATCATTGGTGGGCTCATCTAAGATTAAAAAGTTAGGATTTTGAATTAAAACAGCACANAAGTACAATCTTTTTTGTTCTCCTCCTGAAAGNCTTTCTACAAAATCATATTGTTTTTTCTTGTCAAACAAAAAACGTTCTAACAACTGTGATGCAGATATTTTACGTCCTTTTGTTAGTGGAATAAATTCACCAAATTCTTTGATAACTTCAATCACTTTTTGCCCAGGCTTTACCTTAATTCCAGATTGTGTATAATACCCAAATTTCACCGTTTCACCTACAGTCACTTTTCCTCCGTCAAGCGGTGCAGTTTCTGTAATAATATTTAAAAAAGAAGATTTTCCAGTTCCGTTTTTACCAATAATTCCAACACGCTCTCCACGTTTAAAAATATAGTCAAACCCATCTAAAATCTTTTTATCACCATAGGATTTTTTCAATTTGTGAAGCTCTAAAATTTTACTTCCCAAGCGCTCCATGTTAATTTCTAATTGAACTTGATGGTCTTGTCTTCTTTGGTGTGCTTTTTCTTTGATCTTATAAAAATCGTCTGATCTCGATTTCGATTTTGTCGTTCTTGCTTTTGGTTGCCTGCGCATCCAGTCCAATTCCTTTTTGAATAAACTTTTAGCTTTGCCCAAATTGGTAGCTTCCAAAGCTAAGCGCTCCTCTTTATTTTGAAGATAGTACGAATAATTACCTTTGTATTTATAGATCTTCCCTTCGTCCAATTCTATAATTTCATTACATACACGTTCTAAGAAATAACGATCATGGGTTACCATGAATAGCGTTATTTTTTCTTTTGCAAAGAAAGCTTCTAGCCATTCAATCATTTCTAAATCCAAATGATTTGTAGGCTCATCTAAAATTAATAAATCGGGTTTGTTAATTAAAACAATGGCCAAAGAAAGCCGTTTTTTTTGTCCTCCAGAAAGTGCTCCTACTTTTAATGTTAGATCGTCTAATTTTAATTTTGACAAAATTTGGCGGTATTGGGTTTCAAAATCCCATGCATTGTATTGCTCCATCAAATCAAAAGCCGTTTGAAATGCGTCGGCATTTTCAGGATTTTCTAAAGCTGCTTCATATTGTTTCACAACATTCAATACCGTATTGTCAGTCGCAAAAATAGTTTCCTCGATCGTAAGCGCTGGATCCAAATCCATATTTTGAGCCAAATAAGCAATAGAAATCCCTTTCCTACTTATAATCTGACCTGTATCGGAAGTGTCTAGACCCGCAATGATATTCAAAATAGAAGTTTTTCCACTTCCGTTTTTAGCTACAAAAGCTATTTTTTGATCTTTGTTAATTCCGAAAGAAATGTCATTAAATAAAACACGTTCTCCGTAAGACTTAGAGATATTTTCTACTGTTAAGTAATTCAAGAGGTTGATTTTTAGGAATTACAAAGAAACAAAAAACCCGAACGTTAACTCGGTTTTTAAAGGGATTAATTAACTTATTTGTACCCATTGTTTCTTTGGGTTTATTTTTTATAAAAAAGTTTCTATTGCATCAGAAAAAAGTACAATTAAAAGCTTATTTTTAATCTTTCAAAAGCTCACAGATGCTAAATATTAAGAACCTTTCAATTTCTTTTCTTCAAAATAAAAAGTTTGAAGCAGCTGTTGATGATGTTTCTTTTTCATTACATCAAAATGAAATTTTAGGCATGGTAGGAGAATCGGGAAGTGGAAAATCGATTACTTCTTTAGCGCTTTTAGGGTTATTGCCAAAAGGAATTGCGAGAGTTGATGGAACTATCTTCTACAATGAAGAAAATATAACTACCTATTCAGAAAAAGCATTTCAGAAAATAAGAGGTCGTAAAATTGCCATGATTTTTCAAGAACCCATGAGTTCTCTAAATCCAACTCTTACCTGTGGGTATCAGGTTGCAGAAATTTTACAACAACACACCCAGCTTTCTAAAAGTGAGATTTATGCTGCTGTAATTGCTCTTTTCGAAAAAGTAAAATTACCCCGAGCAACTAGCATTTTTAAAGCATATCCGCATCAAATTAGTGGGGGGCAAAAACAACGGGTAATGATTGCCATGGCAATCGCTTGCAAGCCGGAAATTTTGATTGCTGATGAGCCAACTACAGCTTTAGACGTTACCGTACAAAAGGAAATTATCTTGCTGTTAAAAGAATTGCAACTAGAATATGGAATGAGTATTCTTTTTATTACCCACGATTTAGCCTTGGTCTCGGAAATAGCAGATCGGGTAGTTGTCATGTATAAAGGAAGCCTCGTTGAGCAAGGAAGTACAAAAGAAGTTTTTTTAAATCCGCAAAAAAACTACACCAAAGCATTAATCAATGCGAAGCCAAATTTAGAGCGAAGGCTACATACATTACCAACGGTTCGAGATTTTATCGAAGAAACTTTTGATAGTAGTGTTTATACGAAAGCGGAAAGAGCTCGTTTTCATGAAAAAATATATCAGAAATCCCCCCTGTTAGAAATTCGCAATCTAAAAAAAGAGTTTATTACCAAAGGGGCATGGTTTCAGAAAGGCGAAGTAGTAAAAGCCGTCAATAATGTTTCATTTCAGATCTTTGAAGGAGAAACATTGGGTTTGGTTGGAGAGTCTGGTTGTGGTAAAACGACTTTGGGTAGAACTATTTTACATTTAGAAAAAGCAACCTCTGGGCAAGTTCTTTTTGAAGGAATAGACATAACAAAGCTATCCAAAACAGGGTTGAAGAAACTTAGAAAAGACATCCAGATTATATTTCAAGATCCTTTTTCATCACTAAATCCTAGAATTACCGTTGGGAATACTATTTTAGAACCGATGAAGGTCCACGGCATTCTGTCAAACAATAAGGAAAGAATAACCTATGTTTTAGACCTGTTAAAAAAAGTGGGTTTAGAAGAAGAACATTTTAACAGATATCCCCATGAATTTTCGGGTGGTCAAAGACAGCGAATTGGTATTGCAAGAACAATCGCATTGCAACCGAAGTTAATTATTTGCGATGAATCGGTTTCAGCTTTAGATGTTTCTGTCCAAGCGCAAGTTTTAAATTTATTGAATGCATTGAAAGCAACATTTAATTTTACCTATATTTTTATTTCCCATGACCTTTCTGTGGTCAAATACATGTCAGACCAATTAGTGGTCATGAATCAAGGAGAGATTGAAGAGATTGGTGATGCGGATGTTATTTACAAAGCACCAAAAACAAGATATACAAAAACACTTATTGCCTCAATTCCTAAGGGGATTTAGCCTTTTTTAATCTCTCAATAAGTGGTATATTACACCCCAAAATTAGATAAGAAACCTTTATGAAAATAATTGTACCAATGGCCGGAATAGGGTCGCGTTTAAGACCTCATACTCTCACGATTCCTAAACCTTTAACGGTTATTGCAGGAAAACCAATTGTACAACGTTTGGTGGAAGATATTACTGCTGTTGTAGCGCAAGAAATAGATGAAATAGCCTTTATAATTGGACCAGCAGCAAAAGGGTTTCCCGCAAATACGAAAGAGACCTTATTGAAAATTGCAGCAACATTAGGAACCAAAGGATCGGTATACATTCAAGAAGAAGCCTTAGGAACTGCACATGCACTTTATTGTGCCAAAGATGCCTTGAGTGGGCCCTGTGTTGTTGCTTATGCAGATACATTATTCAAAGCAGATTTTAAATTAGACGCAAGTGCGGATGGTGCCATCTGGGTAAAGCAAGTGAAAGATCCAAGTGCCTTTGGTGTAGTAAAAGTAGAAGACGGTTTTATTACCGACTTTATTGAAAAACCAAAAGATTTTGTTTCAGATTTAGCGATTATAGGGATTTATTATTTTAAAGACGGAGACCGTGTAAGAAAGGAAGTCGAATATATGGTTGACAACGATTTAAAAGAGAATAACGAATACCAATTGACCAATGTCTTAGAAACTTTAAAAAGAGAAGGCGCAAAATTTATTCCAGGAAAAGTAGATGCTTGGATGGATTGTGGCAAAAAAGATCCTACTGTAGATACCAATAAACAAGTGTTAGGCTTCGAGTATAAAGCAGGCAACGACCTAGTCTCTAAAGATGTTGTTCTAGACAATTCAGAAATTATTCAACCCTGTTTTATTGGTGAAAATGTGGTATTAAAAAACACAAAAATAGGCCCCTATGTTTCTATTGGGGCAAACAGTATTGTTACAGATTCAACCATTAAAAATGCGCTAATTCAATCAAATGTCTCTATAAAAAATGCAGATTTAGAGCAGGCAATGATAGGAAATCATGCCAAATACAACGGAAAGTACACTTCGGTAAGTATTGGTGATTATACCGAATTATTATAAATGAAATTTAGCAGAAAGAATAGCGAAAAAAAAGTTGTGAGGCGTTCTATTAAAAGTGCGCTAGGTCTTTATTTTTTATTCTTTGTGCTTTTTTCGATGCCTTCATATGCACAAGATAGTATTGCGTTGCCAAAAGATTTGAACGAAGAAAAAGAGTTGAAATTTCAACAATATTTTTTTAAAGCTTTGGCAGAGAAATCGATTCGAAATTTTCAAAAAGCGATCGAGAATCTGGAGAGTTGCAACCAAATAATACCAAATGATGTAGCTGTTTTTTTTGAGTTTTCTAAGAATTATTTTGCGCTGCATCAAATAGAATTGGCCAAAGAATATATTGATAGAGCTTTGGTAAAAGACCCGGAAAACCACTGGATGTTACAGCATTTAGTTGCGGTTTTACAGAGTAGTAATAGTTATGCTGAAGCTATTCAAGTACAAATTGAACTGGTTGCTCAGAAACCTAAAAATGTCCAACTAAAAGAAGCGTTAATAAAGCTTTACCTTAGGAATAATCAACCAGAAAAAGCACTTGAGACTGTAAATTTAATCACGGAACAAAATGGATCTACAGTGTATATTCGAGACTTAAAAACGGCCTTAGAAAAAAGAAAATTAAGATTTAAAAAAAAAGAAGAAGAACCTACGAAACTAGAATCTTTTCAAGCTAAATTTGATTTTGATAAAACCTACCATTCTCTGAAACGTTTATTGAAAAATTCTAAAAATGAAGCAGTTTTATTAAAGTATAGCAAACTAGGAATTCAACGATTTCCAGCCCAACCCTACGTATATTTGGTGCAAGGAAAAATATTGAATCATCAGAAAGCGTACAAAAATGCGTTATCTATATTGAATAGGGGCATTGATTTTGTCATTGAAGATGAAATGGAACAAGATTTTTTTAGAGAAATTGCAAAATCATATAAAGGTTTGGAAAACCTACAAGAGGAGAAAAAGTATTTAAAGAAATTAAATAAAGAATGAAGCTGATGAAATACCTTTTTGGAATATGCGTTCTTTTGCTGTTTTTTACATCTTGTGGGACTTACAAAAGAGTCATTAATGCCAATGCAATTGCAGAAAAAATGTCTGTGAGAAAAGTTGCAAGAAAGCATGTTGCAGCTAATTTTGATAAAAAGACGCTTGCAGTAAAAGTAAAAGTAAAATTTGACAACGGCAAAACAAAAGAAAATGTTACTGTTACCCTACGGCTTGTAAAAGACGAAGTTCTTTTGTTAAAAGTGTCAAAATTCATTACAATTTTAAGAGTAAAAATAACGCCAACAAGC
>JGI20153J14295_10002776_pt1 | contig 12158 bp, 11 predicted proteins | sample COG_03_FD_14295 | JGI IMG/M metagenome (IMG submission 14295) | reverse complement strand
GAGGTGTTGCTGAAATGAGTGAATTAGCTCCTGAAGTCAGAGAGCGTACCGATATTTTAGATTCTGTAGGAAATACTACTGCTGCTGTTGGAAAAGGATTTGCAATTGCATCTGCTGCCTTGACCGCTTTAGCTTTGTTTGCTGCTTATGTAACCTTTACGGGTATTGATGGAATTAATATTTTCAAAGCCGATGTATTGGCCATGTTGTTCGTAGGTGGAATGATCCCTGTTGTTTTTTCTGCCCTAGCAATGGAGTCTGTAGGAAAAGCTGCCATGGAAATGGTTGAAGAAGTTCGCAGACAATTCAGAGAGATTCCAGGAATCATGGAAGGCACTGGGGTTCCAGAATATGCTAAATGTGTAGACATTTCTACCAAAGCTGCCTTAAGAGAAATGATCTTACCCGGTTTACTTACGATCATCACACCGATCATCGTTGGTGTGTTATTTGGAGCTGAACCTTTAGGAGGTTATATGGCTGGAGTATGTGTGAGTGGTGTTATGTGGGCTATCTTTCAAAATAACGCGGGTGGTGCATGGGATAATGCCAAAAAATCATTCGAAGCTGGTGTAGAAATTAAAGGAGAAATGACCTACAAAGGTTCAGAAGCACACAAGGCTGCTGTGACTGGAGATACGGTTGGAGATCCTTTTAAGGATACTTCTGGACCATCAATGAACATTTTAATTAAACTTACCTGTTTGGTGAGTTTAGTGATTGCTCCAATTATCGGATCACATGATGTAGAAACTGCAGTAGCGCAAGAAATTCGTAAAGAGATTCGCGTTGAGGTTGACGCTTCAGAAGCCGATATGATGGAAGCTACGATCACAACAACTACTTCCGAAGATGGAACAGTTAAAACTGAAGTTAAAAAAATAAAAGGTACAGAAGCAGAGGTTGAGGCATCAATTGCTGCTATAAAAGAGGTTGAGCTTCATGTAGAGAATTAAGTTTCTTTCTTTTTACAAATAAAAAAAATCGGCTTTAAGCCGATTTTTTTGTTTTAGGATAATTCTTTTATTTTAGCATCTATACGATCAACAATGGATTTCATATCGACCGCTGTGTCCACGAAATCCAACTCATCAACATCGATGATTAATAATTTTCCCTTGTCGTAATTGTGAATCCAAGCTTCGTAACGCTCATTCAAACGACTCAAATAATCGATACTGATGGAATTTTCAAACTCCCTACCTCTCTTGTGAATATTACCTACCAAATTTGGAATGCTGGAGCGTAAATAAATCATCAAATCGGGTCCCGTTACCATGTTTTCCATCAACTCAAAAAGCGACTTATAATTTTGGTAATCTCTTTGGGAGAGTAAACCCATCGCATGCAGATTGGGCGCGAAAATATGAGCATCCTCATAAATACTTCGGTCTTGAATTACATTCTTTCCACTCTTTTGTATTTCGATCAGCTGACCAAATCGACTGTTTAAAAAATAGATTTGAAGGTTGAATGACCATCGTTCCATTTGATGATAAAAGTCATCTAGATAGGGGTTTTCGACAACTTCTTCAAAATGCCCTTGCCATTTATAATGTTTTGAAAGTAAATCTGTAAGGCTTGTTTTTCCTGCGCCAATATTACCGGCTATCGCTATATGCATAATTATAAATTACTTAATAAGTCAGCTTAGTAGGTTTGGTTTTATTTGGATATGCAAAATAGCAGTAATTTTTGGAACATAAAAGTATTCTTACCAGGATCAAAAATATTTTACTGAAAAACATTTTATATTTTAAAATTATGTTTTATTTTTGCCCTTCAACTGAGGAAGGATTTGACTGATTGCAGACCTCATTAAAAAAATGCTAAACCAGTGTTGCTTTCACAACGAAGTAATCTTCAAATCCTTCCCGAAAGCAATTTATATGTCATATTTTTTTACCTCAGAATCCGTAAGTGAAGGACACCCAGACAAAGTAGCTGATCAAATTAGCGATGCACTAATAGATAACTTTTTAGCTTTCGATCCAGAAAGTAAAGTGGCTTGCGAAACTTTAGTAACTACCGGTCAAGCCGTGTTAGCTGGAGAAGTTAAGAGTAGCACTTATCTCGATGTTCAGAAAATTGCACGTGATACCATCAACAAAATTGGATACACCAAAGGAGAGTATCAGTTCAGTGGTGATTCTTGCGGCGTCATATCCCTCATCCACGAACAGTCTCAAGAAATCAATCAGGGAATTGAACGTGGAGATAAGAAAAATCAAGGAGCAGGTGATCAAGGAATCATGTTTGGATACGCTTCTAATGAGACCGACAACTACATGCCACTAGCACTCGATTTGTCTCATAAACTGTTGATCGAATTAGCAGCTCTCAGAAGAGAGATGAAGGATATTACCTATTTGCGTCCCGACGCAAAGTCACAAGTAACTTTAGAATACGACGATAATGATACGCCCATTCGAATCGATACTATTGTAATTTCAACTCAACACGATCCCTTTGATTCTGATGATGAAGCGATGTTGGCTAAAATTAAAAGTGACCTCATTACTTTTTTAATTCCTCGTGTAAAAGCACAATTACCCGAACGCATTCAGCTTCTATTTGATGATCAAATAACCTACCACATCAACCCAACAGGAAAGTTTGTGATTGGAGGTCCCCACGGAGATACGGGCTTGACTGGGCGAAAAATAATTGTGGATACCTACGGAGGTAAAGGGGGACACGGTGGTGGTGCCTTTAGTGGAAAGGATCCAAGTAAAGTAGATCGAAGTGCTGCCTATGCATCTAGACATATAGCCAAAAATTTAGTTGCTGCAGGGGTAGCTGACGAACTTTTAGTGCAATTGAGTTATGCGATCGGTGTAGCACAACCTACTTCTATTGCGGTAAACACCTATGGGAAAGCCAAGGTAAACTTAACGGATGGCGCAATTGCAGAAAAAATCATTTCACTGTTTGATTTAACTCCTTACGGGATCGAACAACGTTTGAAATTACGTAGCCCAATTTACTCTGAAACAGCTGCCTATGGGCATATGGGGCGTGAGCCTAGAACGATAACCAAAACCTTTGAATCTCCTTACAGTGGAAAAATCTCTCAAGAAGTAGAGTTATTTACTTGGGAGAAACTGGATCATATTAACGAAATAAAAAAAGAATTTAATTTAATTTAAGAATGGAAAATTTAAACTTCAAAACCAAATCCCTNCATACGGGTCACGATGTCAACAATACNCAAGGAACACGAGCGGTGCCCATATACCAATCTACAGCCTATGTTTTTAATGATTCAGATCAGGCTGCTAATTTATTTTCTTTAGCAGAACCTGGATATATTTACACACGACTAAACAACCCAACAAATGATGTTTTAGAGCAAAGACTTGCCGCTCTAGAAGGAGGTATTGCAGCAGTTTCTACAGCCTCTGGAACAGCAGCAATTTCAACAGCCCTTATGGTTTTATTGAAAGCAGGAGATCATATCGTAGCTTCAAGTAGTCTTTATGGCGGTACGTATAACTTATTAAGTGTTACGCTTCCACGTTTGGGAATCACAACAACCTTTGTAGATCCTAGTGATCCTGCAAATTTTGAAGCAGCAGTTCAAGACAACACCCGCGCCTTTTTTGTAGAATCTCTTGGGAATCCAAAGTTGGATGTATTGGATTTGAAGGCCATTGCTTCTTACTCCAAAAAAGCCAAAGTACCTTTTATAGTCGATAATACGGTTGCAACTCCAGCCTTATTGAATCCGATCGAACACGGTGCTAATATTGTAATTCATTCACTCACAAAATACATCAACGGAAATGGAACTTCTTTAGGTGGCATCATCATCGATGCCGGTACCTTCGATTATGGTAACGGTTTGTTCCCAGAATTTACAGAGCCTTCTGCAGGTTATCATGGTTTAGTATATCATGAGGCTTTAGGACCAGCAGCTTTTATTGCAAAAGTTCGCATCGAAGGCCTTCGCGATTTTGGTGCAGCTTTAAGTCCCTTCAATAGTTTTCAGATCATTCAAGGTTTGGAGACATTGGCCATTCGTATGAATCAGCATTCCCAAAACGCATTGGAAATTGCACAGTGGTTAGAAGCACAAGAAGAAGTGGCTTGGGTTAATTACCCAGGATTAGCATCCAGCACCTACAGCGACTTGGCAAAACAATACCTGCCCAAAGGACAAAGTGGTATCGTAACCTTTGGCTTAAAAGGTGGTTTCGAAGCTGCTAAGAAAGTTGCAGATAAAACAACTATTTTCTCGCTCTTGGCAAACATTGGTGATACTAAATCTTTAATCATTCACCCGGCAAGCACAACGCATCAACAGTTGAATGCGGAAGCACAGGAAACAACTGGAGTAACACAAGATTTAGTGCGTTTATCCATAGGTTTAGAAGATGTTGAGGATTTGAAAAATGATTTAAAACAAGCTTTTTAAAAAACAAAATGAATACAACCCACCTCAATAATGGCATTCATCAATTAACCCTAGCAAGTGGTGTTAAGCTCAGTTTTCAGTCTTTTGGGCAAGACTATCTTAGTGCTCCTGTTATTTTGGTAAATCACCCCCTTACGGGCGATTCTAGAGTAACGGGTGAGTTTGGCTGGTGGAGTAAGCTTATTGGTGAAGGGAAATCTATTGATACGCGGAAGTATGCGATTGTTTCGTTTAATATTCCGGGGAATGGTTTTGATGGAATTTTAATCGATAATTATGAAGCTTGGAATGCTGGAACTATTGCTGGCTTTTTTCACGAGGGTTTAAAACTCCTTGGGATCGGTCATTTACATACGCTAATAGGTGGCTCCATTGGCGCAGGAATTGCATGGGAAATGGCGGCTTTGTTTCCGAACTTTATTACCAACCTCATTCCAGTTGGAGGAGATTGGAAGGCTACTGATTGGATGATTGCCAATACTTTTTTACAGAAGCAAATTCTAGTGACCAATCCCAAGCCACTCGAAATTGCACGCATGCATGCCATGTTATGTTATCGTACGCCAGAGTCTTTTAAATTGCGATTCAACCGTACTGTAAACAAGGATCTCGGTGTATTCAATGTAGAGTCTTGGTTGATGCATCACGGAGAAAAACTTACGGAACGTTTTCAGTTGCAGGCGTATAAAACTATGAATCATGTGCTCGGATCGATCGATATAACCCGAAACGGAAAATCGTTTGAAGAAATCGTACAAACCATAAAAGCAACCATTTATATTTTTTCTATCGACAGCGACCTCTTTTTTCCTTTATCCGAAGATCAGGAAACGGTTCGAAGAGCTGCAGCTGTTGGTGTAACAATCAATCATCAAACCATTCATTCCGATTATGGACATGATGCTTTTTTGATGGAATCAGAAAAAGTAATACCCCTTATACATCCCATTTTTAATTAAAATTACTGAACATGAAAATCTCGCTAAACCGCATCAATGAAGATTATCTTTTCGAAGCTAAAAGCTCAAACGATCTAACTGTTTTGATGGACAATAAGTCCAAAAAAGAAGGCAAGGTCGAAGGAATTAGTCCCATGGAAGTTTTACTGATGGGAGTTGCAGGATGCAGCAGCATTGATGTTGTCGCTATTCTAAACAAGCAACGAATCAATCTAGTTACTTTGCGAATGGAAGTAGAGGGTATTCGAGATGCCAACGCAGTTCCGGCTCCTTTTCAAGGAATCAATGTTACTCTTTTTCTCGAAGGAGACGATATTACTCCCGAAAAAGCAAAACGCGCATCCCAACTTTCATTTGAAAAATATTGTTCCGTCTCTAAATCATTAGACCCGAACATCATCATCAATCAAATTATTGTAGTAAACGGAGTTACGGTATGAGTCACAAATTAGAAACAAAAGCCATCAGAACACAGATGGAACGTTCGCAACATTTAGAACATTCCACGCCCATTCACCTTACCTCAAGTTTTGTGTTTGAGGACGCTGAGGATATGCGCGCATCATTTGCAGAAGAGAAGCAACGTACAATATACAGTCGCTATTCTAACCCCAATACTTCCGAGTTTATTGAGAAAATTGCCGATATGGAAGGTGCCGAGGATGGAGTTTCTTTCGCCACGGGAATGGGAGCTATCTATGGAACCTTTGCAGCGTTGCTCAATGCGGGAGATCATGTTGTTTCGGCACGCTCTGTTTTTGGAGCAACACATAGTTTGTTTACAAAGTATTTGCCTAAATGGAATATTGAAACTTCTTATTTTAAGGTAGAAGAACCAGAAACAATAACAAGCTTAATTCAACCCAACACTAAGATTTTGTATGCCGAAACGCCTACAAATCCGGGAGTTGATATTCTCGATTTAGCCTATCTGGGTGAAATAGCGAAAAAGTACAAGTTGATTTTAATCATTGATAATTGTTTTGCAACACCCTATTTACAACAACCCATTAAATTTGGAGCAGACTTGGTCATTCATTCTGCAACCAAATTGATCGATGGACAGGGAAGAGTCCTTGGAGGCGTTACTGTAGGAAGTTTGGATTTGATTCGTGAAATTCATCTTTTTGCACGAACTACAGGTTCGGCTTTATCTCCTTTCAACGCTTGGGTTTTATCCAAAAGTATGGAGACACTCCCAGTTCGTGTAGATCGCCATTGTCAAACGGCTCTGGCAACAGCTGCCTTTCTCGAAAAACACCCAAAAATTAACTGGGTAAAATATCCCTTTTTAAAATCCCATCCCCAATACGAATTGGCCAAAAAGCAAATGAGTCAAGGTGGGAGTATCGTCGCTTTTGAAATTAAAGGCGGCCTTGAAGCTGGACGTAATTTTTTAGATGCCCTGCGCATGCTTTCACTTTCTTCTAATCTCGGTGATTCTAGAACGATTGTCACTCATCCGGCATCAACAACACATAATAAACTATCTGAATCTGACCGTTTGGAAGTAGGGATAACGGACGGAATGGTCCGTCTATCATTAGGATTAGAGCATGTTGAAGATATTCAAAACGATTTAAATCAAGCATTAGCAACCCTATAAATGACTGCAATAGAAGAAGCTTTACAGAAAAACATTCTCGTCTTAGATGGCGCTATGGGCACGATGTTGCAAGCCTATAAGTTCAACGAAGCGGATTTTAGAGGCGATCGCTTTACAGATCATCCTTGTTCTCTTCAGGGAAATAATGACATGCTATCATTGACTCAACCCGAGGCAATAAAAACAATACACAGGAAGTATTTTGAAGTAGGCGCCGATATTGTAGAGACCAATACTTTTTCTTCTACTTCAATTGGTATGGGAGATTATGAAATGGAGCCCTGGGTTTATGAGCTGAATTTTGAATCGGCAAAACTAGCGCGAGAGGTAGCAGATGAGTTTACCCAAGCAAACCCAAATAAACCGCGTTTTGTTGCAGGATCTATTGGACCAACCAACCGAACTGCGAGTATGTCTCCCGATGTAAATGATCCGGGCTATCGCGCAGTGACCTTTGACGAATTGGTCGTTTCGTATAGCGAGCAAGTCCAAGGTTTAGTCGACGGAGGAGCAGATGTATTATTGGTTGAAACAGTTTTTGACACATTAAACGCTAAAGCAGCCTTGTTCGCAATTGATGCTTTAAAAGGAAAAAACAACTGGGATATCCCTGTTATGGTAAGCGGAACCATTACTGACGCTAGTGGGAGAACTCTTTCGGGACAGACCGTTGAAGCCTTTGTAATTTCTGTCTCACATATTCCCTTACTCAGTATCGGATTCAATTGTGCCCTAGGTGCCGACCAATTACTTCCTTACCTCAGGACACTTTCTCAAGCTACGGAGCTTCGAACTTCAGCGCATCCCAATGCAGGACTACCCAATACTTTTGGCGCTTATGACCAAACTCCTGAAGAAATGGGAGCGTTAATAACAAAGTATTTAGAAGAAAATTTAATCAATATCATAGGCGGTTGTTGCGGCTCAACACCGGATCATATTGCTCAAATTGCCGCCGCCGCTAAGCTACACCAGCCCAGAAAAATTCAACAAATTTCCATATGAAAGCGGGAACAAAACACCTAAAACTTTCAGGTTTGGAGCCTCTTGTGGTTACCCCTGAAACGAATTTCATCAACATTGGAGAACGTACCAATGTTACGGGTTCGCGAAAGTTTTTATGCCTCATTGAACAAGGTGATTACAATGCTGCTGTTGAGATTGCTCGCGATCAAGTTGATGGCGGTGCACAGATTTTAGATGTGAATATGGACGAGGGGATGATCGATGGAGCTAAAGCGATGACAACCTACCTGAATCTTTTAGCAGCTGAACCCGACATTTCTCGAATCCCAATAATGATCGATAGCTCCAAATGGGAAATCATCGAAGCTGGGCTTAAAGTTGTTCAAGGCAAATCGGTAGTCAATTCAATCAGTTTAAAAGAAGGGGAGGAGAACTTCATTAAACAAGCCAATACCATTCGTAGATACGGAGCTGCGGTCATCATTATGGCCTTCGATGAGGATGGTCAAGCCGATACACTTGAGCGTCGGATTGAGATCTGCAAACGATCGTACGATGTCTTGGTTGATGTAGTAGGCTTTCCTCCAGAAGATATTATTTTTGACCCCAATATTTTTCCTGTTGCAACAGGGATGGATGAACACAAAAACAACGCAGTTGATTTTTTTAAAACGGCTGCTTGGATTCGAGAAAATTTACCCCATGCACATGTAAGTGGAGGTGTAAGTAATGTTTCCTTTTCTTTTCGAGGAAACAATAAAGTCCGCGAAGCCATGCACTCGGCTTTTCTGTATCATGCCATACAGCACGGTATGAATATGGGAATTGTAAACCCTACAATGTTGGAAATTTACGACGAAATAGAGCCGGAACTTTTGATTCGTGTTGAAGATGTGCTCCTAAATAAACGAGAGGATGCTACTGAACGCTTATTGGATTTTGCAGAGCAAATTGTCGATAATACAACCGAAAGAAAATCAGTGGTTAAAGAGTGGCGCGCATATCCACTTCAAGAACGCATTACCCACGCCTTAGTTAAAGGAATTGATGAGTTCATTGTTGAAGATGTTGAAGAGGCCCGTTTACTAGCATCGAGAACCATAGAAGTTATTGAAGGAAATTTGATGATTGGAATGAATGTCGTTGGAGATTTATTCGGTTCTGGGAAAATGTTTTTACCTCAGGTGGTTAAATCTGCCCGCGTTATGAAACGCGCTGTAGCTCATTTATTACCTTTTATTGAGGCTGAAAAAGATGGAAAACAAGAAGCGGCTGGAAAAATATTGATGGCTACTGTAAAGGGGGATGTACACGACATTGGAAAAAACATTGTGGGTGTTGTACTGGCCTGTAATAACTATGAAATTATTGATTTAGGCGTTATGGTTCCCTTAGAGAAAATCATAGCTACCGCCATAGAAGAAGAAGTAGACATCATAGGACTTTCGGGTTTAATAACTCCCTCCCTCGATGAAATGATCTATGTTGCTCAAGAAATTAAACGCAGGGATTTGAGTATTCCCTTAATGATCGGTGGAGCAACAACCTCTAAAGCACACACAGCAGTTAAAATAGCTCCAGAACTCAGTTCTACAGTAATTCACGTAAACGATGCCTCTCGAGCCGTTACAGTAGCAGGGAGTTTGTTGAATAAGGAATCCTCTCAACTTTATAAGGATTCGATTCGCAGTGAGTATGAAAGTTTTAGAGCCAAGTTTTTGGATCGTCAAGAAACGAAAGAACACATCGACCTAGAAACGGCTCGTTCACGAAAACTTCAATTGGATTGGAGTACCTTCGAACCGAAAACTCCAAACCAATTGGGTGTTAAGGTCATTGAAGATCAAAATTTAGAGGCCTTACTTCCGTTCATCGATTGGAGTCCATTTTTTCGATCTTGGGATTTACACGGACATTATCCCGCAATTTTAGAGGATGCCATTGTAGGCGAACAAGCCATAGAATTATTTGCAGATGCTCAGGTTCTACTATCAGAGATTTTAGATAAAAAGCTCCTCAAGGCAAAAGCTGTTTTTGGGATTTTTCCTGCCAATACGGTTGAACACGATGATATTGAGGTATATGCAGATGACTCCAGAAAAGAGACGCAAGCCACGTTTTTAACCCTAAGACAACAACTTAAAAAAAGAGCAGGTAAGGCTAATATTGCTTTGGCCGATTTTATTGCTCCTAAAGCAAGTGGTGTTGAGGATTATATCGGGAGTTTTTGTGTGTCAACAGGTTTTGGAACAGCCCAACTTGCCAAGGCTTATGAAGACGACAACGACGACTACAATGCCATTATGGTAAAAGCTTTAGCCGATCGTTTGGCCGAAGCTTTTGCTGAGTACCTACACAAAGAAGTTCGAGCCAAGGCATGGGGATATGCAGCTGACGAGGCCTTGGATAATGAAGCATTGATAAAAGAAGCGTATAAAGGAATCCGTCCAGCACCAGGTTATCCTGCATGTCCCGATCACCTTGAAAAAAGTACCCTCTGGGATTTATTGCAAGTAGAAGAAAACATAGGAGTAACATTGACTGAAAGTTTGGCCATGTGGCCGGCCGCCTCGGTCTCGGGTTATTATTTTGCACATCCAGATGCCCAATATTTTGGTGTAGGTAAAATCACCCAAGACCAAGTAATTAGTTTTAGTAAGCGTAAAAACATAGATCTTAAGGAAGCCGAGAAGTGGCTTCGACCCAATATTAAATAGACCGCCTTATGAAAGTAACGGACCATATTATAAAAGCAGCTGGGGCAACCCAATTCACCTTTGAAATTTTACCTCCTTTAAAAGGGCAAAACATACAATCGATTTACGAATCCATAGACCCACTGATGGAGTTCAACCCACCCTTTATCGATGTAACCTACCACCGTGAAGAGTATGTGTACAAAGAATTGCCGAATGGCTTACTGGAGAAACACATCATCCGTAAAAGACCGGGAACTGTTGGAATTTGTGCAGCTTTGCAGCATAAGTACAATGTTGATGCAATCCCGCATATCCTGTGTGGAGGTTTTACAAAAGAGGATACCGAAAACTTTTTGATTGATTTAGATTTTTTGGGAATTGATAACGTGGTTGCTTTGAGAGGAGATGCCATTAAATCAGAGACCTATTTCAAAGCTCATAAAGCTGGACACAACTTTGCCAGTGATTTAGTTCATCAGGTTCAGGAATTGAATAAAGGACATTATTTAGACGAAGAGATTTTGAATACCTCAAAAACAGATTTCTGCATTGGAGTTTCGGGCTACCCCGAAAAACACATGGAAGCTCCCTCCTTAGAAAGCGATATTCATTTTTTAAAAAAAAAATAGAAGCCGGTGCCGATTATATAGTCACACAAATGTTTTTTGACAACCAAAAATTCTTTGAGTTTGTAGACAAGTGTAAAGATGCTGGAATCAATGTTCCCATTATTCCGGGATTAAAACCGCTTGCAACAATGAAACAATTGAACGCTTTACCGCATCGTTTTCATGTGGATTTACCCGAGGCTTTGATTAAGTCGGTCATCAAATGCAAAGACAATGCAGCAGTACGTCAGGTTGGAGTTGAATGGTGTATTGAGCAGAGTAAAGAGCTCAAAGCTGCCGGCGTTCCCTTCTTGCATTATTATTCCATGGGGAAATCAGATAATATCAAAGCAGTAGCCAAGGCGGTTTTTTAATCTTCCTCTAAAATAGCATAGCTGTAATTATCAATCCACCCTCCTCGTATTGGTAAAATCTTACGATGCATTCCTTCGCGCGTCATCCCAACTTTTTCGAGTAATTTAATGGAATTCAAATTTTGAGTCGCCACCCCAGCTTCGATTCGATGTAAATTTAGGGTTTCAAAACCATACTTTAGAATTGCTTGTACCGCTTCAGTTGCGTATCCTTTATTCCAATACTCAGGAATCAGACTGTAGTGAATTTCTCCCTTATTATATTTGGGAGTAGAAAGCCGCATCCCCAATTTCCCCAATAAAAGTATTGTCTGCTTTTAATCGAATGGCCCAACCCATTTGCTGCCCTTGTTCTGCTCGTTGAGGTTCAAAAAGCGGTTGAAGTAATGTTTCTGTCGCTTCAAGGTTTTCAGGAATGCCAATGGTGTTGAATTCTGCAACCTCTTGGAAACAGTTTTTATAATGAATGTCTTTGCAGTCTGCCTTGGTAAGTGGAGCAATAAGAAGTCGGGGGGTGAGAATCATTTCA
>JGI20153J14295_10002772_pt1 | contig 12167 bp, 8 predicted proteins | sample COG_03_FD_14295 | JGI IMG/M metagenome (IMG submission 14295) | reverse complement strand
TATCGTACGCCGCTCGCTGGAGACCACCAATGGCGGTATTCGCGTAGGTAGCGGCAGTAAAGTGGGCGGCACCATCGAAACCGTAAACGGCAAGATCACGCGAGATAATACTCACGTGGGTGACAGCGTTATTACCACCAACGGCGATGTTTTAATTCGCAATGGCAGCGTAATAGAGGGCGATGTGGTGTTCGAGGGACGACGCCGCGGCTGGACTCGATGGTTTAACTGGGGAAATAAAACGCCTGATCTGGTGATCGATGCCGATGCCGAANTAAAGGGAGACATCCGCCTCTATCACGAGGTTACGCTTAAAATTGCAGAGGGCGCCCGCGTCGGAGACATCAAGCGCCATTACCGCGACTAGCCCCTCGGAATAAGCGCGACGCGCTCGGCGCGCTCGCGCAAAAGATACTTTTGCACTTTGCCCGTAGACGTTTTCTCGATAGGACCAAAGTCGACCTTTTTAGGAATCTTAAACGCCGCGAGCTCTTCGCGGCAATAAGCAACGAGCTCTTGGGCTGTCATTTCTTGGCCGTCTTTTAGCGAGACGAAAGCACACGGAACCTCTCCCCACTTCTCATCACTTGCCGCAACCACGGCTGCCTCGAGTATTTTCGGATGGCGGAATAACACTGATTCAACCTCAAGGGAGGAAATGTTCTCACCACCAGAAATAATAATATCTTTCGAGCGATCTTTAATCTGCACATACCCATCTTCATGCCACACGGCGAGGTCGCCTGAGTGGAACCAACCGCCGGCGAACGACGCCTCTGTTGTCTTCGGGTTTTTGAGATACCCTTTCATCACCAGATTCCCGCGCATGAAAATTTCACCCATCGTCATCCCATCTTTTGGTACGGGTATAAGGGTGTCCGGATCGGCAACCATTAGCTCATCTTGCAGAGGCGCACGCACGCCTTGACGCGCCATCAACTCGGCTCGCTCATCGATATCCATGTTTGCCCAATCCGCCTGCGGCGCACTCACCACGCAAGGGCCGTAGGTTTCGGTAAGGCCATAGACATGGGTCACATTAAAACCGAGCTTTTCCATTCCAGCGATTACCGCCGCCGGAGGTGCTGCACCTGCTGTCATCGCATTAATTCCGCTAGGCAGGCCTTCATGCAAACCAGAATCGGCATTTAACATCGTGTTGAGAACAACCGGCGCGCCGCAGAAATGCGTGACTTTGTGCTGCTTTATTTGCTCGAAGATAGCGTCTGCTCGAACGTGGCGGAGGCACACGCTGGTCCCGGCGACCGCCGCGAGTGTCCAAGGAAAACACCAGCCGTTGCAGTGAAACATCGGAAGGGTCCACAAATAGACAGGTTGTGCGGTCATGTTCCAGCACATCGCATTAGACAGCGCGTTTAGGTAGGCGCCGCGATGATGAAAGACAACGCCCTTCGGATCGCCTGTCGTGCCCGAGGTGTAGTTAAGCGAAATAGCCTGCCATTCATCTTCAACCTGAAAGCAGCGGTAGCCGGCGTCGCCAGTGCGCAGCAGCGCTTCGTAATCGGTCTCGCCTAAAAGCTCTCCGCCTTCGAAATATGGGTCATCGATATCGATGACCCTAGGCTTCTCATCGAGCAATTCGAGCGCGGCACGTATCGTGTCGCTGTATTCGCGGTCGGTAAAAAGTACGCGCACTTCAGCGTGCTCGAGGATAAAGGCAATTGCCTTCGCGTCTAGCCTAACGTTAAGCGCATTGAGCACGGCGCCTACCATCGGTACACCAAAATGTCCCTCAAAGGTTTCTGGTGTATTCGCCCCCATAAACGCGACCGTGTCGCCTTCGCCAACGCCAAGTTTGCCGAGCGCCGAGGCGAGAAGACAGGCGCGTGCGTAGGTTTGAGACCACGTGTAGCGAGTAGCGCCGTGAATAATAGACGCTTGGTCCGGATAGACGCTTGCGGCTCGCTCAATAAAATTAAGCGGAGTCAGCGCAGCAAAGTTTGCCGCGTTCTTATCAAGGCCTTGTTCGTATTTATTCACGTGTGATCTCCTCGCCGTCTCTGCGGCCATTTCTTAAATAGGTCTCTGGGTTAAGACCGGCGCTTGTCACGCTGAGCCGATCCGCTGCGCTCCCTCGACTACTGAAAATCCATATCCCCCGCGGTCAGCCACCATTTGCCATAAAGTAGGCTAGCGGCTGGACCAGGATTCCAGCTGTTGCAGGGTATCTCAATGCCCAAATCGCGAACAGCTGCATTTGGCATATCCAACCTCGCAAGCCAGCCTTTGGTTAGCCATAGAAGTAAATCGCTGGGGGGTTCATTTTCAACAACCTGTGTGCAGAAAGGCTCTTCACGCGCGCCTTTTGCCAGCTCTCGAGCTAGCACAGTCAGCGCGCGGGAAACTGTCGCGAGTGGCGCAACAATATCCATAAGCAGCCACGCATCTGCGCTGCGCTTAATCACACACAACGCCATTGCCCTACCGGCCGAATCACGCAGCCAACGCAGCGAATAACGCGCGTGATGCGGATGCTGCAAATAACGATAGCTAAGGTATTCCCAATCTCTAACGCCGATGATGCCATTCTCAAAATCAACCTGCATTTCCTGCCAGAGCGCGCCTAATTCATCGCGTTGCGCTGAGTCTGCGGCATCGAAATCGGCTAGTGTCCATGCCGCCTCCACCGCGCTGCCTGGCTCAGTTATCCCACTCACCCTGACTTCGACGAAGTCGTCGGTTTTCTCGTAGAGACCGAGACGGATAGCGAGCCTCATTGTTTTTTTATTCGGAAAACCAAAGCCCAATAGATGATCGACAGTATTGCCAATTTCGCGCTCGAGGAATGTCGCGGCAACCTTGAAAAAGAGACTGCCGCGACCGTACCGGGTTCTCTCCTCAGGCATAACCATGACATCGCATGGCTGTATCGCTAAAGCTGGGCGCCCAAAATAGCAAATATCGCGCGGCGCTCCGCCGTAATGTGCGACGAGATCGCCTTCGGCGTTCGCTTTCGCCACAACACAGCGTCCAGCGCCTAGTTCGTATTTCCAGTGCCAGACCTCTGCATCGAACGCGTGGCCGAAACTGCGTTCGAAAAGATCAGCAACAGCCGCTGGTTTAAAACTGGCTCTGTCACCATATTCTGCCGCAGCGTATTCGCTATCTGAGTCGGCAGGTGCCAGTCCCTTGGTAAAGGTGTAAAGCTTGAATACGCGCTTGCCCGAAGAAAGCTCCTGCGCTGCTCTGTCGAGTTCGTCTCGCACCAGCGTTAGGGTTTCATTCTCATTGCCGAAAGCATTCAGCTGCGCTTGCTTTGCAAATAACTCGATTGAGCGCAACGCACTCTGGGTATGGTCCTCTGCAACAGCAATCGAATAATTAAGCCGCTCGGCAAGTTGGAGTAACGAGCTTAGGTTCGGCAATGGCGAATGCTCGACGGCACTGTCGTCATTCAAAAATTCACCGAAGACAATCAACAGCCCTCCCGGCTTAAGAAGCCGGCGCGCGCGTGAGAAAACACCCAATTGATCGATGCTACGGTAACTGCCCTCAACTAGGAGGCAATCCATATTCTCGCTAACAGCCGAGGCTTCGATGTTTGCGGCCGACGCTGTGGGAGTCTCGCCCACAACCCCGACCGCGATAATTTCGATTGACGCGGGGTTTTCAAGGGCATGTTGTGCCGGCTTCATCTCACTGGCAAAGCCCGCAAGACTCGCGCCATCGATGCCAATACGAAATTCTCCCGCAACGGCTTCGTGGGCATGCTGCGCGCAAACGAGCTCGACAAGTCTGTGGGTGAAAGCCGCCTGCGCGTCGCTCAGCGACTGAGTGTCGTTTGCGAATAGACCGTAATGGTATTTCCCTTTGAACGATTCGGTGCGGCCTAACACGGCGGCGATCGCGCCGCGTTTCGCCTCTTCACGCGAGTGCGCGTCTGCGGAGTGATAGCTAGATGGGCGGCGGCGCAAAACGAAATGCTGGGGAGCTGAGGCCTGAGATTGGTGGTCGGTCATAGCGTGTAATCGGTTATCGCGGCGGCGGTACGGGCATTGGACGTAAGTGTACGTATTTGTCGCCTCCTCCACGAGCCAGACCCATTTAGGTGTGGTTCGAGGTGAGAGCGCTCAGGGTGTTAATAACGATGACGCCCTCAATATAGCGCGCGAGGACCTCATTGCCTAGGTTCACACTCGCTAAACGCGCAGCCTAACTTAGGCTAGAATGACTGCGCGCAGTCCGTTCGCGCTCCAGTTCTTAGAAACCTAGCTTAGGATCAGCGACATGATAGCGAAACATAAGCAGCAATCTAGCCTGCTCGCACTCATAGCCCCTCTCGAAGATAGCGAAGCCTCGCCTAATCGCATCGCACTTCAGCGCTTGCTTCAGCTGCGCGCGTTTGTGACGGTTATTGGTTTGCTAGGCTTGGCTATCCTGCTTCCATTCAGCAGCATAAAGGTTCCGCCAAGCGCGATAATAGGACTGCTGATCGGCGTCGCTGCGAGCCTCGTTATCGGTTTTTGGCGACTCCGCTCAGCCGTATCACTCCTCCCGCTTGAGCTGTTAGGCCATCTTCTCGCAGACGTGGTTTTGCTTATTCTGCTCCTAACTCAAACCGGTGGCATCAGCAATCCACTTATCTCCTATCTGCTCGTGCTGCTCGCAGTCAGCGCGACCATTCTTCCTCGCTTGATGGTACTGAGCTTTGCCGCTGGCAGCATTGCTATCTACACTTTTTTCTTGTTGATCGACCTGAGTTCTGGCCAGCAAATGTCGATGGGCTCCGAGGGTCAGGCGATGACCTTCCAGCTTCACCTTGTGGGAATGTGGGTAATATTCGTGGTGAGCGCCGCCTTGATTACAGCCTTTGTCACGCGTATGGCAGAAGGCATTCGAGCGCGAGAGATCAACCTTGCGCACGCCCGCGAAGAGGCGCTGCGCAGCGAACAGCTCATTGCTATTGGCACGCTCGCGGCGGGGACCGCGCACGCATTGGGCACACCGCTGTCGACTATGGCCGTGCTGCTAGGCGAACTCGATTCGGTAGCGACGGAGAATTTAGCCTCACCTGAGGTCAAGGAGGACATCAGTGTTTTGCGGCAGCAGGTCACGCGCTGTCGCAACTCGCTTACACAGCTCACTCGCTACTATCACAAAGACGAGGGCGGTGGCGCGAGCAAGAGTTTGATTGCAGATTTTATCGAAGATATTCGCGAGTATCTGGTCAATATTCATCCTACTTCTAATATTAGATTCGAATTACAAGACACTGATAAAAAACAACTAACCTCAGACCCCAGCATTAAGCATGCGGTAATCAACATTATCGAAAACGGAATAAAAGCAGCGCGAACCGAGGTTAGTGTGAGCGCGAAAATACTTACCTCAAGCGCATCTGGCAACCGCCGCCAAGAGCTTATTGAGCTGATCATTACCGACGACGGTCCAGGCATTCCCGACGAGGTTATGGAGAATCTCGGCGAGCCTTTTATCTCCATACGAAACCAAGGCATGGGACTCGGCATTTACCTCGCCAATGCCTCGATCCAGCGGCTCGGCGGAACAATCGAGATGAGCAATGTCACAGGTGGCGCGCGCACCCGCATCACACTGCCCATTGAGCCTCTCCCGCTTACAGACTCCGCAGTGCGAGGATCTACCCGATGACACCTTCCCTCTTGCTCGTCGAAGACGACGAGGTGTTTGCTCGCGCTATCACTCGCGCGCTCGGCCTGCGCGGCTACGCTGTAGTCCATGCAACGAACGCTGATACCGCGAGTCACGTAATCAATCAGACAAACTTCGATTTCGCTATTCTCGACCTTAATCTGGGCGGTCATACCTCGCTCTCATTGATCCAGCCGCTGCGCTCTTCTAACCCCAAGATGCGCATACTTATGCTGACAGGCTATGCGAGCATAGCGACGGCTGTAGAGGCTATTAAACTGGGCGCCGACGATTACCTCGCCAAGCCGGCCGATACGGGCGACATCCTCAACGCCTTGCTCGAAGAGGGCCATGAGGCGTCGCCGACATCTGCGTTGACAACAGAATCAGCGCTCGAGCCTATGTCAGTGAGGCGGCTCGAGTGGGAACATATCCAAAAGGTTTTGGCTGAAAACGAGGGCAATATCTCGGAAACTGCACGGCAACTAAAAATGCATCGCCGCACCCTGCAGCGCAAGCTGCAGAAGAGGCCTGTCGCCGGCTAATGTAACCCGACGACAGAGTGTGGAAAACCGGCTTACCCTAGCGACGACCCAATGGCGTCGACATGAGATGTCGACCACCGTCGACGATGAGTGTTTCGCCCGTGACCACTTGCGGCCCCGTCACAAAGTGCAATATCGCCTCGGCTACGGTATCGGGGCAAGCAGTCACACCCAACGGCGCATCCCGTCGATTCGCGTCTCTAACCGCCTCGTATTGTGTGTCGCCCAATCCCTCACGCAGCCAATCGCCCTCGATAAAGCCCGGGCAAACTGCGTTCATGCGTATTTTAGGGCCTAGAACGCGAGCAAGTGACATCGTCATCGTTACCATCGCTCCCTTTGACGCCGCGTAAGCAATGCTGCTGCCGATCCCTGTCACAGCTGCCGTAGACGCAATATTTACAACGGCGCCTCCTTCGTCATTTGCCTCCATGGCCGCGCGAGCGGCGCGGGTCATCTGATAGCAGCCAATCACATTAACCCCGTAGATACGCTGAAAATCCTCGGCGTCCAGGCCATCGAGGTTATTGTGGTCGACAAATTTGGTGGTACCAGCATTGTTAACAAGAATATCAACGCGACCCCATTTATCCATCGCAGCTTTTACCATCGCCACGCAATCGGTGTCGTTAGCGACACTTCCGCCGAAGCAAACCGTTTCGACTCCCAGCTCCTCGCACTCTTTCGCGACCTGCGTGGCCCCCGCAGAGTTAGCGTTGTAATTAACAACAACATGACAGCCAAGGCTGGCGAAGAGGCGCGCTGTTGCCGCTCCAACGCCACTGCTAGACCCTGTAATAATTGCTACTTTGTTGGATAAATCTTTCATTCTTATCACCTCTTTTTTGGCGCATTTTACGCAGGCGCTCTAGCTGCGAAATCACCTGAGCGAAATTAGCATGCCTGACACGCTTTGCCGAGCCACAATCCCCTGTTTTTGATTGCTTTTAAGCGTTGCAATACCAACCGATAGGGTTACAATANGTAACACTTTGCCTAGGCAAACCGTCCCAACTTTGGCCTAATTAATGTGATACTGCAGCGCAGCGCACATTTTCGTCCTGNNTTCTATCAAGGAGTTCATCTAGCTTTCACAGCGAGTCGTAGTAAGTGGCCAAGGCGATGTTTAAAACGATAGCAACGAGGCCTGCGACGAGATGACAAGATCAATAATTTAGCAATCGGAGGCTGAATTGAAAAAGCAGCAACTAGTAGCAATCGTAATTTTTATCGCTGTTGTCGCGTGGATGCTTATTCCGCGCGAAGGCATCAGTACTGCCGGCGAAGCAAAGCCCGATGTAGTGGTTACTGCAGCCCCAGAGGGCAGCAATGCCGGCGAAGGCCTTGAAACACCTCTCGTGCGCACGCTGGCGGTAAGCGAGGAAGACTACACGCAGCAAATTCGAATCCGTGGACGAACACAGGCGTTCCGACATGTGATGGTTAGGGCTGAGGAGCCGGGCAAATTAATCAGCGAGCCTGTCGCTCGTGGCGCACGCGTTTCTCAAGGTGATGTGCTCTGCGAACTTGCCATCGACGCCCGCGACGCCAACCTAAGCGAATCACTAAGCCGCCTCGAGCAGACGCAGTTCGAATACAAAGCGTCGCTGGATCTGCAAAAGCGCGGTCTGCAATCAGAGGTGATCGTCGCGCAGCAAAAGGCTGCCGTATCAGCTGCCGAAGCCGCGGTGAGTCGTGCCGAACTTGCACTCGCGCGCACAAAAATTCTCGCGCCTTTTGACGGTGTGGTCGAAACGCGATCAGTCGAATTAGGCGACTTGCTCAATGTTGGCGCAGTCTGCGCCTCCGTGCTCGACGACAGTCCTATGCTCTTGGTTGGACTTGTACCTGAGCAAAATATTACTGCCCTCGAAGTAGGATCACTGGTCGAAGCCGAACTGGGCACCGGCATGCGCATTAGCGGACATGTTACCTACCTCGCTCGCGCTGCAGACACTACTCGCGCAGCTATCGCATCGAAGTCGAAGTCGACAACAGCAACACGAGTATTCGCGAAGGTATTACAGCCGAGCTCTTGGTTGATGCACAGGATTTGCGTGCTCACCAAATTCCCTCGTCGGCCCTCACACTCGACGACACCGGTGAGATTGGCGTGAAGATTCTCGATCGCAATAATGTTGTGCAGTTTCAGCGCGTCAATATTATTGGCGACAGCAGCAATCGCTTGAATCCCGGTGTTTGGGTAACCGGACTCAGCGGCAGTACGACGCTTGTCACGATAGGCCAAGAAATCGTTTTCCCTGGCCAGCGCGTCGACAGCACAACGACGTTTTAGCGAAAAACTAATAAAGAGTACCAATACCTTAGCACTGAATTCTGGGCGGACTAGATGAAAAATTATATCGACACGGCTGTATCGCGCTCGCGCACGACGCTGAGCATCTTTGTGGCGATCATGCTTACCGGCTTCGGCTCGTATCTCTCGATTCCCGTCGAGTTAAATCCTGACGTCGAAGTACCGATAATCATCACCACGATTATTCACGAGGGGATCTCGCCCGAAGATGCTGAGAGGCTGCTCGCGAAACCGACCGAGATAGAGCTCAAGTCGCTCGACGGCATTACACAGATTAGTTCGTTCTCGAGCGAGAACGCGGCGACGATTATTACCGAATTCGATATCTCTTTCGAATCCAAGACAGCCCTGAGCGATGTTCGTGAAGCGGTGAACAGAGCGAAGGCGAGATTCCCAGCCAACACCGAAGAGCCCCTCATGCAGGAGGTCTCTGCTGCTGGCTTGCCCGTTGTACAAATCGCGATCGGTGGGCAAGGCGTGCCCGAACGCGTCCTACTGCGAGTGGCCGAGCAACTGCAGCGCGAAATCGAAATCTTACCGCAGATTCTCGAAGCGGTAATGGTCGGTAATCGCGAAGAACTCCTCGAAGCTGAGATCGATCCGGGGAAACTTGAAACCTACGGCATTCCGAACAGTGCGATAGTCAGCACGGTCATGAATAACAACCGCCTAATCCCAGCGGGCCAAGTTGACACCGGTCAGGGCAGCTTTTCTGTCAAGGTGCCAGGGCTCATCGAAAATGCCGAAGACCTGTTCAATTTACCCTTAGCGTCAACCGATCTAGGCGTACTCACTGTCGCCGACATAGCCGAGGTGCGCCGCACATTTAAAGATGCCACCCGCTATTCCTACTCCAACGGGTCTGCGTCTATTTCGCTTAACGTCAACAAGCGTAAGGGCGCCAACCTTGTCGAGTCTATGGAACAGATCGACGCAGTCGTCGAGCGTATCCGCCCCACCCTGCCACCTTCAGTCACTTTGTCTTATATCAACAACACAGCGCCGCTCGTGTTAGAGCAGAACCTGGGCCTGCAGGGCAACATGGCCACCGCAATGGTGCTTGTTCTGATCGTTGTTATCGCCTCGGTCGGCGTGCGCTCGGGTCTTATCGTCACGCTCGCCGTGCCGTTCTCATTCTTCTTCGCATTTATCATTATCAGCCTCCTCGGATTCACCTATAACTTTATGGTGATCTTTGGCTTGCTGCTCGGACTCGGCATGCTCATCGATGGTGCCATCGTAATGGTCGAATACGCCGACAGGAAAATGGCAGAGGGTCTCAACAGCTTAGAGGCCTATAGAGCGGCAGTTGATCGCATGTTTTGGCCAATCATGGCATCGACTGCAACGACACTGGCGGCATTCCTACCGATCATGTTCTGGCCCGGCGTCTCAGGCCAGTTCATGAGCTACTTGCCAATCACTGTTTTCGCCGTGCTAATCGGATCGTTGTTTTACGCACTTCTCTTCGCACCGACTATCGGCGCGCTGATAGGCCAGGGTTCGGCCGCTGCCAAGGCGTTTGCCAAAGGCGGCAATGACGATGGCCGCGTAGTCGCTACAGGTATTACTCGGCTCTATGAGAAGTCACTTAAGGTCGCGGTGAAACTCCCTATCACTGTTTTCCTCCTCAGCATCGTCACGCTCGTCACCATCGTTTGGGCATATGGCCGCTACGGAAAGGGCGTTGAGTTTTTCACCGGCGTCGAGCCAAGTCAGACACAAATTCAAGTTTTTGCGCGCGGTAACTATTCGCCTGCCGAGCTGCGCGATGTCATGCTTAGCGTACAAGAACGCATTTACGAGGTTGGCTATTTCAAAGGTATCGTCATGCAGTCTGGCACGGGACAGCAGCTTGGCGGCGACCAGCAAACAGCACCCGACCTGATCGGCTATATATTCGTCGAAATGGTTGATCGCCGCGAACGCGAGCTAGACGGCTTCGAAGTCGAAAACCGTTACCGTCAAGCTATCGCCAACTTGCCCGGCGCACGAGCGGAAGTAGTTTCTCTCGAGCAGGGCCCGCCCGTGGGCAAAGAGATTCAGATTGAACTGTCGGGAGAGGAGCTGGAGCCTCTCTTCGCCGAAGCTGCGCGCATTCGCAATTTTCTGGAAAACGACATGACTGGGCTTATCGATATCGATGACACGGCACCGGTGCCCGGCATCGAATGGGAAATCGAAGTCGACCGCGCACGCGCTGCAATGATGGGCGCAAGCATGGCAGAAATCGGCACCGCGATTCAGCTCATGACAAACGGCGTGTTTATGGGTGATTACCGCCCTAACGACAGCGAAGAAGAAGTCGACATTCGCATTCGCTACCCAGCCGAATACCGTGGTATCGAGCAGATGGATACGATTCGTATCGCAACCGCCAATGGGCCTGTTCCGATAAGCAGTTTCGTCACTCGGGTCGCCAAACCCGCGGTGAGCAGCATCCAACGAGTCGATGGCGCGCGCGTTGTTTATGTCCGTGCTAACCCTGCTCCGGGCATCGTTGCCAGCAACAAGCTTATTGAAATAGACGCCTGGCTCGAAGAGAACCCTCCTCAGCGCGGCGTAACTGCGGTATTCCGCGGCGCTAACGAAGAGCAAGCCAATTCGGCAGCCTTCCTAGGTAAAGCGTTCAGCCTGGCGATGGCACTCATGGCGATACTGCTCGTGACGCAGTTCAACAGCTATTATCAGGCGTTGATCATCTTGTCGTCTGTGTTGCTATCCACAGCAGGAGTTCTGCTAGGACTCCTCACTACAGGCCAAACCTTTAGTGTGATCCTCACAGGCATCGGTATTGTGGCGCTCTCGGGGATTATCGTGAACAACAACATCGTGTTGATCGACACGTTTAATTATCTCAAAGCGAAGCACGGCGATTGGACACTCGAAGAAATAATCGTTCAGACGGGCGTACAGCGCCTACGGCCGGTTTTTCTTACGACATTCACGACCGGCTTTGGGCTGCTGCCACTGGCGATGCATGTCTCTGTCGATCTTATCAACGCTGAAATCGAAGTCGGCGGGCCGATTACTTCACAGTGGGTTAGCCTTGCGTCCGCCATCGTGTTCGGGCTGTCGTTCGCAACTATACTGACGTTAATAGTCACACCTGCGATGCTGGCTCTCCCCGATGCAGCGCGTAAGATGCTGCGCATGAAGGCTAAGCACCAACCTCTTGAGACTAGCATCGCCGTCAGCTAAGAAAAGGCTCTAACGATATGTGCGATTCGAAATCAACGTCTCAGCAAGCAGGAGCAATAACACTAAGCTGAGTATCCACCACCAGAGTCGCTGCGGCGACTCTAATTCGACCATGCGCTGCGCTGTGCGAACCTCGCGCGGCGCAAGCGTTGTGTTCTCCGGATTGATTACGGCATCAAAAATCGATTCGGCAGACACTCTTGCTAGCGCCGATTCGCCGGCATCCGAATTAATAGCAACCCACTGCGAGCGCGTTGCGCGCTCCAGCCTCGTCAAACCCACGGCAGTAAAGTCGGCTACCTCAGAGTCGCCGATAACGTAGCTGGCCGACTCGCTCGGGCGCGCTGCTAAGTAATTGAGCGATTCGTGAACGAAAGGTAGATACAAAGGCTGCAATGGAAAATCACCCCATTCCGAATCCAAAGGCATCGCCGTGAGCAATACACGGCCAGCGCCGACTTTTGCATCAAGCA
>JGI20153J14295_10002770_pt1 | contig 12170 bp, 9 predicted proteins | sample COG_03_FD_14295 | JGI IMG/M metagenome (IMG submission 14295) | reverse complement strand
GATAATTTGAGGTATTCCTTTACAGATATATTAACCGTATTGTCTCTTTTGCAAATAAGTTTGAAAAATTCTTTAGCTTCCAATTCAGTCTCAAACCATTTACCAGTTTTTTTAAGNGTTTCAAGATTGGTNTANTCAACAACCCATTTCTTNTTTTGATTCTTAACTGTTTTGTTTTCTTGGTAATAGTAACCAGACTGACTTGGTGTAACACACAACACGTGCTCTGAATTACACGTAAACGAATCACCCTTAACGGGGGTTATTTCATACATAGTATCTCTACCTCTTCCAAGACTTAATACATTACGAGGCTTCGAATCATCACCCATTAATTTATCACCAACTTTAACATTTTCAACTTTTATAATTTTACCATCACTTTTGATTAAAGGGGTACCTTTGCTTAGGCACTTCCCACTACCTAGTCCGTTGTATACGAGCATTCCGGGGAATGTTGTCTCGGTAGAAATGAATTTTCCTGCAAATTTTTGTTGAGGACTTAGTTTAAATTCAGTGGTGTCACAAATATCGCTAGTGCTCTTGTTCTTGTATTCAGGTTGGAATGTAAAGGGTGACTCACCATCAAAACGTTCGTTGCTAAAGTGTTTATCTATATAAGAATTCATTTGGATAGGTTTATAGACATCAACATCATTAAATGATTCAAGACTTGTTGAATTCCCTTGTTTCTCCCAAAACCTGTTAGTACACGGGAGATTTAGGTTGTCGAAATCTTCTTGGTTATCATAATAATATTTTAAACACTCTTTGGGTTCCTCTTCTTCGCCTTCTAAAAGTTTCCATTTTCTTTCGGATAGAATATTTTTAGGTGCTTTTTTAACTCTTCGTAGAGAACTCATAACTAATATATAATATATATATTATATTGAGTTAAAATGTCGAAAAAGAGAAAAAATTATTATGAAACAAATGATAAACTAAAATCACTAGTTAAAAACAGACATTATTCTAATAATTTTTTAAGAGAATTTGAATATTTGTTGAATTGTGGAGCACAACCACATAAGATATGTGGACTATTCTCTGAATTGATAGACCTAAGAGATATTCAAACAATCCATTTGTTAATGGAATATGGTTATAATCCAGATAGTTGGAATATTTGTTATCCATTTATAAAAGCAGTAGAATCTAATAATACAAAAATAGTTGAATTATTATACAATTACGGTGCTGATATTAATTTAAAAAACTTTAATGGGGATACAGCATTACATATTGCTGTTAAAATGGGTAATGATAACATGATAATGGACCTAATTAATTACAAATGTGATTTATATGAAACTAACAATAGAGGAGAAACACCGCTGCACATTTCTTGTATTAATCAAGATTTGGATACAATAAAAACACTATTACATTTTACCAATCCGAATACATCTACTATTGTATATAATAGGTCGAGAGGCAAAAAGGTTAATGTTGTTCAGGATGTTTACATCCATGGGAGTGTAGAAATATTCAGACTTTTATTACCCAAGTCAAGTTTGGAAACTTTATACCCATTAACAAAGTACAGTTACTCTACATCGAGTTCAAGTACATTGACACAGTCAATTAGTCCTAGTCATACAAAACATAGATTAGTTTGGTCAAAAATTATTGAAATTGTATACTTTATAGATAAAATGATTAAACTACATGTTAAAAATGATATTGGGTGGTTAACCAAAAGTGTTATTGGGTTTTTGATCCCAATTCAATAATCCCAAAACTATCATCTTGAAATTCATAATCCCATGAATAACATGTTATATCCTTTTCCAAATCACAATCAAGATTCAAGGTTGTAAAGTCTAATTCAAAATTAACGTTGTCGTCTATGTATATTTTTCTGAAATTTTTAGACACATTAATAGTCTTCCGTGTTGTATCCAACCTTACAACATAACTTCCATCGCCAACTAAATGTTCCATGTTATCTTTTAATTTCTTATACTCTTTGAAATAATAATCAGCCAAAGATGTTTGTGTTAAAAAATATAAACAAAATCTAAGCTGTCTCTTATTTAAACGGTCATAAAGGTAATCGTAAACCTGTTCACTAGAGTCGTTGCATAATTTTTCATTTAGGTATAACGTCAACCTCGGCAAATCTATTATAAACTGAGAATATAAATTTCTGTCCGAAATAGCTGTACTCGACTTGTCTTCGTAATCCGAAGGATGCGTACTCGACTTGTCTTCGTAATCCGAAAGATGCGTACTCGACTTGTCTTCGTAATCCGAAGGATGCGTACCCATTTAATAATACTATCATTTAAATATCAATTATTAAACATAGACTCTTTTAGTTTTTGTAATTCCGTCGACCGTCACCCTTTTGTTGTAATATTCACCCTTGGAAGAGGTGTAAAGTTTTAGTGCTTTTTTACTACGTAATCTAGCCCTACTCACTTTACGTGAATTACGACGTCTCGGTGTTTTGCGTACGCTTCTTCGCGCGCTTCTTCGTGGGCTTCTTCGTGCGCTTCTTCGGGGCTTCTTCGTGCGCTTCTTCGGCGTTTTTCACTTCGGCGTTTAGATTGTATTTTTCTTGCTAATTTAGCATTGGATCTTCTTCTATCCTTAATGTTACGCATAGATCTAGCTCTAGTTCTTTTGACACTACGGCGTTTGGAAATTCTGAGGGGTTTGGGGTCTACCTTGCGTCTGCTTCGGACACGAACGACTCTTCTGGAACTTCTTACTGGTTTGGCTGCAGCTGCAACCTTGCGTCTGCTTCGGACACGAACGATTTTTTTGGGTGCATCGCTATCGCTATCGCTATCGCTATTGCTTATTTCGGCTAATTTTTCCAACAAATATTCTTTAAAATCGGATTTATCAATATCTTTGCCTACTTTCTTTTCAATGTCGCGTCTAACGTCAACAACCCTTAGTTTATAAAGATCCATGTCTTCAAGTCCATAATTATCCAATTCCTTTTTCCAGTTTTTCGGTTTGGCTGCAGCTTTGCGTCTGCTTCGGACACGAACAACCTTTTTGGATTTTTTTCTTGCGATAGGTCTAAAATCAAAGTTTTCACTTTCGTTATCACTGTCGCTATCTTTGTCGCTATCACCACCTTTTGTTTTTCTGAATCTTTTTGGTTTTAAATGATATTTTGGATTATTGATCCATTTTTTTATTTTAGGTAACTTGGCTTTCTTCTTTGAACTTTTTTTGGATCGTTTTATACGTTTAACAGATTTTACAACCTTACGGTCGTCGTCACTGTCCAGATCAACTAACGGAGTATCACTGTCACTGTCACTGTCCATATCATCTAACGGAGTATCACTGTCACTGTCACTGTCCATATCAGCTAATGGAACATCACTGTCTTCGTTGTCAGACGCTTCGCTTTCGTTGTCACTGTCCATATCAGCTAACGGAACATCACTGTCACTGTCACTGTCACTGTCATCTTTAGCTGCTGCTCTGTGTTTATTACCATGGGGATCTTTTCGAGGAATTTTATTTTTCACACACAAACCTTTTTCATTACAATATTCTTTTGGAGAACAATCATATGAAGTTAAACAAGTTTTGTCATCTTCATCAGAAACTTCCCTTAATCCTTTGTAAACATCTTTGTCATCATCGTCTAGATCCCAATCCCCAATCCCCCCGTCTCCATCCAGATTATCATTGGCAATATTTCCAAAAACATCTTCGAGGTCTAATCTTTCAGATTCTTTCTTTTTCTTAGCTCCAAAATTACTGTTTAGTGTTGTATTATACTGTTTAATTGGGCTGTCGTTATTCCCAGTTAAACATGGTTTGACAAACGCACCAGGAGGACTTAGTCCAGTTCCAAACGTACTTCTTACACAATCTGCTGACATTAATTAATACATAGATTTTAATATATTTTTTATTAGTAAATAAAATCAGCTGTGCTCAACAATCCTCTGTACTGTCTATAATCAATTTGGATAGGTTCATCATTTCGGGATGCTTCATTAATTCTATTATCAGAAACCGAAACTTCATATTTATTACCTTGATTTATAAATGTTACAACTTGGTTACCCCTGTTCTCCAATATTTCGTCAATTCTTTCTTCCAACATTCTTTCCATTTGGTTTTGAATACTATCAAAATCGTACACTGTTCTATTAGGATTGTAAGGTTCTTCATCCTCCTCCTCTGATTCTGATTCTTCTTCGCTTTCAACTTCATACATTTCTCTTTCTCTAGCATTACGCATAGGAGTTCTACACGACGGACAACCTTCATGATCACGCAACCATGGTCCAATACATCCTTTATGAAATCTATGACCATGCCTACATTTTCTGTACCCTCTGGTACCAGTTTTAGTCATACATACAGAACAATCTCTGTCAACACCGAATCTATACATTTATAATATACAAAATATTAAAAAAATGAATTAATAAAAGACCGAAGTCTTATTTTTTATTTTTATTTCTTATTTCTATTTTCTAATATCTCCCAGCAAAGATGTATTTTCATTAACGTTTATAAGTTTTAGGATATCATCAATCTTCATGATCTTAACTTCTGATTTAATGGGACCATTTTCTAACTCATCCAACACAATCAATTTTTCTTTCTGTTTAACAAACAATGCTTTTTCAATACCAGTGTTGGCGGTAAAGAAATAAATATTAACTACATTCGATTTCTGTCCATAACGATTCACTCGGGCAATAGCCTGACAAGTCTTTCCCGAATTCCACCAAAAATCTATAATCAAAACAGTGTGGGCACACTGTAAATTCAAACCTTCTGCCCCCAATTCATAAGTTAAGAACAGAATAGTATCTTTATTCTCTGGGTTATTAAACTCTTTGATAACTTCTCCACGCTTGGTAATCGACATTGACGATGTAAGCATTAACACTTTACGGTCTCTTTGTGCCTTTATGTAATAATTAATCATATTTACTGATGTTCTGAAACATGTGAACAAAACCAATTTTTCATCTTTGTGATTATCAATAACTTTTAAAACTTCTTTGATTCTGGTGGATTTTACAGACTCTACGTCATCCAACCAATCTTTGATCCCAATCTTGTCAAACTCTGCGTGAAGAATTTTCGAAAGATCAGACTTTTGGGAATAGTCGCTCATATCTAGCGCAATGTTGGCTACTGGAATCAATGGACAGACAATACCTTGACGAAGATAAGTAACCATAGCCATCAAGTACGACGAAAATCTTTTAACATTATCTGTATCTTTGTTCATCCTGTATTCTCTAACTTTCTTTTTGAGTGTCTCTAGGGTTTTTTTCATTGCCAAATACAATAGTCCTTCTTCATTGCTCAGACTATGAGAAATAACAACGTTGTTAAGTTCTGGTTTTACAAACACAGCGTTTTGTGTTCTCTTAACCAAAGTTTCCTTCAATCCACCAAATCTTACATTTCGAATTTTTGTTGAAGCGTCTTGTAAATTTCTAGGAAAAGTAGGATGATCCAAAATAACATAATAACCCAAGATGCGTTCTAACTTTGGTTCGTCAAACATCGTTCCGGACAATACCCAACGTTTTTTAGCACAGATAGCACCCAATGCTTGACATCTCGTTGTTGAAATATTTGTAAATTTCTGAACTTCGTCAACAATGAAACAACTAAACCGAGTTGAATAGATAAAGGAAAGACCCGGACCCTGAACCTCAATAAAAGGTTTAGATGGCTTGGCATACGAATCTGTAGATACTGTTCTGTGATAATAATTAAACGCCGCAACTTCGTAGTCGTGCTTTTCAACAAACTTAGTTGATAAACTATTGTGTTTGTAACATTTTGAAAGCATATCTACAGTGGTTAACACAACCATGGTATCCTTTTTTAATACAAACTTGTTGGGATTCTTGTGAAAAACTTGATATTTCAATGTATCACCAAAAAACTTCTTAATCTCAAACTCCCAACTAACAATCAAACTCTTTGACGCTACAACCAAAATAGGTTGTTTTTGGACAGAACCCTTTGATTGGGTCAATGCCAATACCAAAGATATAAGAGTTTTTCCCGAACCCATAGGCAAGGAAAGACCCCCACTTCCCTTAGTTACACATTCTTTTAGGACTTCCTTTTGGAAATCATTTAAGTGTCCGGTACCTTTATCGAGGGGAATTTGTTTGGCTGCCATCTTATTCCTAATTTAGTAATCTTATTCTTTTTACTCGTTTGGTTTTTTTAAAGTATTGTTGTTTTTGTCAAAATTATAATTACACTAAAAAACCCAAGTTGATAAAAAGAACAAGATTATTAGAATAGAATGTCTATTTGTTTGATTTGTTTGAGTGATGTTGGTCAGTACATTTCTTGTCACGATCCAAAATGCAAAAGTATTGTGTGTCACGATTGTGCCAAAGATTATGTAACTCATTCTGCAAATGAAAATCGCCTTCCTCAATGCCCTGGTGATGAGTGTAAGAATTTATTTCTGTTAAGTTCTATTAGAAAACTGGGTGACAAAAAAATTGAAAAACTTTATGAGAAAGCTTGTTATGGTTATTTTATGAATAAATCTAAAGAAGAGATTGATGATTATGTTATTTATCAAAACATGATAGACAAGATTAGAAAAGAAAGGAAAGATTTTATTAGGGGAGAATTTTCGGCAGCAATTTCATTGGTTATAGATGTTGCTTTGGGAACAAAGTTAAACAAGATTAATAAAAACAACAAATCGTTTGGTGTTATCAAAGAAAGTAAAAGAACTTGTATGGTTTCTTATTGTAATGGAAAATTAGATGAAAACATGGAATGTATCAAATGTGAAAATAAATTTTGCAAAGATTGTGAAAAAAGTCTAAATCGCAATGGGGATCATGTTTGTAAACCAGAAGATATTGAAAGTGTAAAATCCATCAATGCATTTGTAAGATGTCCGACATGTAATATTCCTGTTCAAAAAAGTCAAGGATGTAATGCAATTACTTGTGCTGTATGTAATACAAATTTTGATTATATAAGTGGTGAAAAATGTAGTGCTGGAAATCATGGAGCATCTGTTATGTTTGAACTCAATGATTATAACATCCTTAGTAACATTTACAAAGATGTTTACACCAAGTATTGTATTGGGATTTTACAAGCAATAGAAAATGAGAAACCTTCTGATCCAAATGAAAAAATTGTAATAAATATGCTAAAAAGAATTTATATTCGAAACAACGATGGATTAGATTCAGAAATTGATTATCACAACTTGGCAAAAGTTTTTGAAAAGTATGTTATGTGTAAATTTAAATACACAGAATATATGAAAATTTATAATTCTATTGAGGAACATCACGACAAAGGCATACTGAATAGTAGAAAATTGAAAGAAATATTGTTGTTGGTTGAATAAATTCAATAATCACAAAGCGATTGCGTTCATTTTTAACCCTTCGGGGTTCTAATTCACACGTTTGCTCCATAGCTTGCATAATTTTATAATATTAGTTATTTATAGATATAAAATGTTTATAAATATAAATATAAATAGCTATCTTTGTAAATCAAATGAGTTTAATTTATTTACGAAGGATATTAAAAAATCCTAATCTGTTTAAGCCTTCAGGCCCGTTTCAAAGAAACGGATTGCAAAGCAATTTTAAGCAAAGCAATTTTAAGCAAAGCAATTTTAAGCCTTTCAGGTCAGTTAATTTAAACCGGATTGTAGTCATTGATCATACCAAACATCAAAAATGTATAAGATGCACAAACCAAAGCAATTGCCAAGTAGTTAATAAGTTTGAAAAGATTTTTAGAGGCATCGGGAATTGCACCAACAAATAACACAATAGACATTATAACAGTAATTAATTGTAATCCTAGAAAAGAGAATAAGATATTCATAAAACTACCAACCTTTTGGTTGAAAATTTTACCAAAACTACTATTCCATCCAACTCCAAGCATTAGCAATATTATTAGGAATGAACTTATACCAAATCCCATAGTAATTGTATCTTTGGTTGTTTCTATCTCTTCAGGTGTGGTTTGTTCTTCTGGAACATACATCATTGTAACAACTGTCATTAATCCATACATTAATATTGCAATCCCCATTAAATAGATAGGAATCATAGATTTAAAATACTTGGTTTCTGGACTTCCTGGTATAAATCCGGACACTTTTGGTCTTACAGGAACAGTACCCATAGTACCCATAGCAGCCATAGTATCCATATTATAAATACTTTATATAATTATTTTGATTTAAAAATTTAATTTTACCTAATATTAAAGTATCTTCTGTAATTATATTAAGAAATCAATTAAATTATAATTAAATTATAATTAAAATAGTTACTATGAATAATTACAATGAAAAAGGAGGCTAGAAATACTATTATATTGATTGTGAGTTTACTATGTTTAGTACTTCTTTTTTCTGTAATGAATTACGCTCGTTTACAGGATGTTTGTAAAACTGACACTAGNACCGAATCCCAGAGCAACCTATCTAGATGGTTTTGGAGTCGTCCCCCTCCTCCTAAAAATAACTACCCTATAGTGTTAGTTCACGGATTGTTTGGTTATGGTCAGAAAGAAAAAGTATTTGGTATTGACTACTGGTTTGGTCCTTTAGGTATGGATTACCAATTTAGAAAATACGGATTTAATACACCCGATAATAACATTATTAGATTAGATGTAGGACCGATTAGTTCGTTTCACGACAGAGCTTGTGAAGCGTATGCCCAATTAAAGGGTGTTAGAACAGATTATGGTGCAGCTCATTCTACTAAGTGTGGTCATAATAGATATGGTAAAGATTACAGTAATGAACCTAAATATAGTAATTGGTCGGCCAGTAATCCTATTCATATGGTTGGTCATAGTGCTGGAGGATTTACTATATTAAAACTTATAGAATTATTAGATAATGATTTTTGGGGACATGGTACATCAGCAAGTTGGGTAAAATCATCTTCTGGTATTAGTGCTGTTTATAACGGTTCTACTGCTGTTTATCAACTTGGTGCAGATAAGAAGACCGGTGAATTTAAAACCGATGGTGCTATAGCTGGTCTTATAACATTAATAGATGCTATATTAGAAACCGCTAATATATTGTATCCAAAATTATTCGATTTTCAACTTGAACATTGGAGTGATTATAATAGATGGACAGAATCAAATAGTCTAAAAGATTTCTTATTGAATGCAGATTTTATTAGAAGTCAAGACAATTTAGCTTATGATTTATCATTACAAGGAACTGCTGAAATTACAAAAACATACAAAACTCACCCAAATATTTATTATTTTACTTACCAGACAGACGAAACTTATAGGAAACCATTTAGTAATGACTGGGCTCCAGATTTAACAATGAATCCTTTATTTAGGCCATTTTCTAGTTATGTTGGAAAGTTTGATATGGGGGTTTTGGAAGGAGTTCCTGGGATAGGTACTGAATCCATAATGGAATCTAAGAATTGGAGAGAAAACGATGGATTAGTTCCAAAGATTTCTATGAACCAACCTTTTTTGAATAATTCATCAACAGTAGGAGAATATTCTTTACCATCAAAGGTATCAGATTCTCATTCTCCCGGAAGATGGTATGTTGAATCAGTCCCCGATGTAGATCATTTGGAAGTTATATTTTTAGGCGCAGGAAAATATTCACATACTAAATTTTACTACGAGTTATTTGAGAGATTAGCATATTTACAATAACACGGATCTAACAATCTTCTTCGATTAATATTAATGATGGAACACTCGAACTGTCATTACATTTACACTTATTTATTATAAGTCCGACTATTGCTAAAGAACCCACAACACTTGCTATTATCACAATCATTTATTTAACTAAATTATTTTAATGATTGTTTATAAACTCGGGATTTTGATGCAAAGCATCTTAAACTTTTTCAAAGTCAAATCCTACGGATTTTGATGCAAAGCATCTTAAACTTTTCAAAGTAAAATCCTACGGATTTTGATGCAAAGCATCTTAAAGTACTTGAAAAAATATATAATTATCTGGGGTGCCATCTTTCGCCTCTATTCTACTTCCAGTAGGATTCCCTAAAACAATATCAAAACTACCACTTTGTACATTAAATACACAAGCCGTTGTAAAAGAGTTAGACTTATTCAGAGGGTCAACAGCTGTACTAGTTAACTGGATAATAGAATTAGCTACAACATTACTATTATTTACAGTAAATTTTTTAAATTTATGCGAATCTATTTTAAATGCTTTAATTAACGTAATTCTACCAATTTTTGCATTTACGGTTACGGCTGTAGTAATACTACCAGTCTGAGTTACATAACCTTTATCAATAGCTAACCCATCAGCATCAATTGTACCAGCTACGGTCAAAATTTTAGAAGTATCGTCCCAAGATAAACTAGAACTTGCTCCAAAACTACCACCATTATTAAATTGGATTTGTTTATCAGCACCAGCCGGTGTAGCAACATTAGAATCTACATAAGCCTTATTAGCAGCATCATTTGCACTAGTAGGTGCACTTAAATTACTTAATTTTCCACCACTTAAACTAGCGGTTCCGTCAGTAACCGTAACTCCTTGAATAGTTCCGGTAGCAGTAATATTAGCAGCTCCGGTAATACTTCCTCCCGATATACTCAAAGATCCATTAACTATTGAGCTTCCACTAAGACTTCCTCCAGTAGACAAACTTCCTCCAACTGTCATACTTCCTCCAACTGTCGCAGCTCCTCCTATAGCCATACTTCCAGTATTTAACGATGTTAATCCAGTAATGTTACCACCAGTTATACTTACTATTCCATCTGTTAATGTATTACCCTCTATAACCCCATTAACATCCAATGCTGTCAAACCAGTTAATGAACCACCTGTTAAACTAGCCGTTCCGTCGGTAAGCGTACCCCCAGTAACTGTACCTGAAGCTGTAAGATTAGTTGCACCCGTTAAAGCGCCTGAATTCAAAGAAGCGGTTCCGTCGGTAAGCGTACCACCGGTTACAGTTCCAGAAGCTGTAAGATTAGTTGCACCAGTTAAAGCACCTGAAGTTAAACTTGCTGTTCCATCAGTAACAGTTCCAGCCTGTACAGTTCCAGAAAATACAGCACCATTACCACCAGTTATACTTCCTCCTATTATATTAAGAGGTCCGTTTATAAATCTGTTTGCACTCACAACACCAGAAGCCGTAATATTGGTTACTCCGGTTAATGCACCTGAATTTAAACTTACAGTTCCGTCGGTTAACGTACCACCAGTTACAGTCCCAGAAGCAGTAAGATTGGTTACTCCGGTTAAAGCACCCGAAGTCAAAGAAGCTGTACCGTCGGTTAACGTACCACCAGTTACAGTTCCAGAAGCAGTAAGGTTTGTAACACCAATATTTGTTATCCCGGTAATTGCTCCAGAATTAATAGAAATCGTTCCATCGGTAAGCGTACCACCCTGAATAGTACCAGAAGCAACAAGACTAGTTGCTCCAGTAAGTGCTCCACCATTTAGAACAGCTACTCCATCTGTTATTATGTTACCTTCTACTGTATCATCACTTGTTATGTTTTTAGCTACACCCAATCCTCCAGATAATACTAAACAACCTGTAGTACTTGATGTAGATTCAGTTGTATTGGTTAAACTAAATATTCCTGATTTACTTTGATTACCTGTTGTTCTTAATACAGTAGAATCAATGTTTATAGTACTCGAAGCACCTAAAGTTATAGCACCTCCTCCACTTAATCCATCACCAGCTGTTACAGTAAGACTTGAATTCGCTAACTTTACATTAGTAACATGGGCGTCTGTTATTTTACTTGTAGTTACCGAATTTGTAGCTAATTTAGAATCTGTTATTCCTAAATCTTTAACTTCCAAATTGTTAGAATCTATTTGTATACTACTATTATCTGTATTAACAGAAAGAGTATCACCAGTCAATGTTAAGCCAGCACCAGCAACAACCGGAGTACTAGAATTAAATTTAACAAAAGTTAAACTATTAGTTCCCACAACTCCTGGATTACTGGTACATATATATGCTCCATTATTACTAGTACCTCCACATAAAGCTGCTGCACCAGAAACATTTGTACCATTTGAAAAATCAGAACTTCTTGTCCAAGCTCCCCCATCTACAACATTGTATATTCCATTATCAACACCACTACTTTGTCCTTGAACTAATACTCTATTACCTGCTGCCAAA
>JGI20153J14295_10002766_pt1 | contig 12187 bp, 10 predicted proteins | sample COG_03_FD_14295 | JGI IMG/M metagenome (IMG submission 14295) | reverse complement strand
GCAAAAAAACCATTGTGGGCTAGGGCCAACGAGCCGACTAGGGTCGCCGCTACGACTGTGGAGAGGGTGAACAGCTTAAGTTTGGTCATAATAGGATCCTCGAAAAGAAAGACAATTCGTCTTGAATGAACCTATTCTAGTTCAGGTCGGTTAACCTAAGGCTGTCCAAAAGATTAACGATTGTTAATCTTGCCGCGTGGGGATTCCACGTACAATGGCTCGGTGACTAACCTAGGGGGCTGCAGTGAAGTTATTGGTGGTGGAAGACGACCCAACCTTAGCCGATTTTATCGCTAAGGGCTTGCGTCAGGCCGGTTTTGTTGTCGATCTCTGTGTCGACGGCAAGGATGCCCTGTTTCGAGTGGCGACCGAGTCCTATGACCTGATGATCATGGATCGCATGTTGCCGCAGGTCGACGGCCTGACCATTATTCGCACCCTCCGGGCCTCGGCCAATCAGACCCCGGTGCTGATTCTGAGTGCGCTCGATGATGTCGACCAGCGCGTTGAGGGCCTGGCGGCCGGCGCCGATGACTATCTGACTAAGCCCTTTGCCTTTAAAGAATTGCTCGCTCGGGTCCAGGCCCTGCTGCGTCGCCAGGCGCCGGTCAACGGTTTGGGTACCCAGCTGCAGGTGGCCGATGTCTTGCTCGATTTGGCCAAACAAAAGGTCTGGGTGGATGGTCTAGCGGTGGCCATGCAACCGCGCGAGATCCGGCTATTGGAGTATCTAATGCGCCACGAAGGCCAGCTGATCTCGCGTACCATGTTGCTGGAAAATGTTTGGGAATATCACTTCGACCCACAAACCAATATTGTTGACGTACACATCAGTCGGCTGCGCCAGAAGCTGGATAAGAACCGCTCCGGCAGTCTCATTCAAACCGTCAGGGGGGCAGGGTATGTCTTGGCTGCGCACACCTAAGATCTTAACCAGTTCCAGCTTTCGCTTTGCCATGTTAACGGTTGGGGTGATCTGGTTGTCGACCGCTCTGGTCTTGGTGGCCGTCTATATGCAGCTTGACCGTGCTATCTGGCGCAGTATTGACGCCAGTCTGGACCTGCAAACGACCGAATTGCTGCAACAAGCCAAACAAACACCGAGTTTATCCACCGAGGAGCTGCTCGCCGCCTATAACGCTCAGTTGAACTCAAGCCAGGCCATCGCCAGCAGCGGAGCCGATTCGATGCAACAGATGCACAACAGCCCGGCGATGCACGCTATGCACCAAGCCATGGGCTTGGCCCAGCCGCCGGCGAGATTTTTGGCCGAGCATCATCGCATGCTGGCCGTTAATGGCGCGCTGCAAGTGGCCCGAAGCGTTGAACTGCCCAATGGCGAGGCCGTCGAGTTAAGTCAAAATGTGGCGTATCTGACGGATCTGCAGACCAGTCTCTGGCAATCTCTACTCTTTGGTCTGGCGATTACGCTGGGCATCGCGCTGCTCGGCAGCCTGGTGCTGACCCAGCGCAGTTTGCGCCGCATCCATCAGATCAATCGCAGTTGCCAGGCCATTATGGCCGGTGACCTGGCGCACCGTATTCCCTATCAGAAAGCGCTTGATGCGCGCGCCGATGCGAAGCCGCAGTTAGGAGCACTGGACGACTACGACCAGATGGCTTGGCATATCAATCAGATGCTGGACGCGATCCACGACGCCATGGCCAAGGTGCGTCAAGTCTCGGACAATATAGCGCACGACCTAAAATCACCGTTGGCGCGCATTCGCGTGAAGCTGGAAAGCGCCTACGAGCAGCAACCGAGCATCGAGGTTGAAGACAGCCTGCAAGAGCTTGATCGGGTGTTGGCGATGACCAAGAGCCTGCTCGGTATCGCGCGTATCGAGAGCAAGACCCGGGCCGGCTTTGCGCCGGTTTCGGTGCGGGAACTGTTACAGGATGTGCAAGAGATGTACGGTCCGGTATTCGATGAACAGGGCATTGAGTTTAGCGTTGAACCCAACGATCAAACTTTGGCCGGTGATAAGCACCTGTTGATGCAAGCGCTGACCAATTTACTCGACAATGCCCACAACCATACGCCAACGCACGGGTCGGTCAGCCTGCTGGCAACGGCCGAGCGGGGCGTGGACGGCAGCGCTGGGGTTCAATGGCAAATTCAGGACAGCGGCCCGGGTATCGATAAGGCGGAGTTTACCAAGGTGTTCGAGCGCTTCTATCGCCAAGATGAGGCGCGTCAAAGTGGTGGTTTTGGTTTGGGTTTAAGCTTGGTTCAATCGATTATTCAATTGCATGGGGGCACCGTCGAGTTGTCAAATAACGCGGGTTTACGTGTGGATATTTGGCTGCCGGCGGGTGTCTGATCGGGCGGGGCGCAAGCCCCGGTTTGGTTGAATGTATACTATCAGATAAGTTCCCTTTCTGGTGCTCCTCAAACATACTTCCCATCGATGAGGTCTATTGGCGGGCTAGTATTATTTTTTAATTTGGTAACAAATTATTCGGAAAATCTTGGTAGCATACCGGTCGCAAGAAACGTTCAATAGCGTTACTTCCTACCGATGTTGTCATGCTGTTTGACGTTGCTGGAAATGGCCCGCCGTGTACCATGGCATTGCATACTTCGACACCCGTTGGATAGCCATTGTATACTAATCTTCCGGCTTTACGTTCTAATACGGGGATGAGTGGGCGCACTTGATTGTGGTCCTGCTCATTGCAGAGTACCGTGCAGGTTAGTTGCCCTTCTAAGCTTTCTGCAACTTCTAAGAATTGCGCTTCGCTGCTACAACTAACCAGTACACAACAAGCACCAAAAACTTCGTTTTGCATGAAACGGTTATTTATGAACCGATCGGCAGTAGTTTGAAAAATGCTTGCCTGGCATTGATTGGGCCCATTAGCTTCACTGCCTTGGGAAATCAAAGTCATTCCCGTAATCTTAGTGAAATCAGAGACGCTATTGTCATAAGCATTCTTAATGCTAGGTGTGAGCATGGTTTGGGCAGCTGATTGCGCAATTATTGACATGAGTTTTTCAATAAATGCCCGAGATGACGGGCTGTCCTTATAACATAACACGCCAGGGTTGGTGCAGAATTGACCGGCCCCCATTGTTAATGATGCTGCAAAGCCTTGTGCAATTGAATCGGCGTTCTCTGTTAATGTATTTTCATAAGCAAATACAGGATTTATACTGCTCATTTCAGCGTACACAGGAATAGGCTCTACTCTGGCATTGGCGATGTTCAATAAGGCTAACCCTCCGCTTCTGGAACCGGTAAATCCTACGGCTTTAATGAGAGGGTGTTGAACTAATTGTGTTCCGACAGTATTACCTTCGCCATACAGTAAAGAGAAAACGCCCGGTGGCATGCCTGTTAACTCTGCAGCCTTTTGAATTGCTTTGCCAACCAACCAAGAAGTTCCAGGATGGGCAGAGTGAGCCTTGACAATAACTGGACACCCAGCAGCAAGCGCGGATGCGGTGTCACCNCCTGCCACCGAAAACGCCAAGGGNAAGTTACTGGCGCCAAAAACAGCNACGGGACCNAGCGCTANTTTTTGATGCCGCAAGTCGGAACGAGGAGGGGTNCGTTCAGGTAGCGCGCTATCAATAATGGTAGTCCTCCAACTTTCTGTTTCTATATTATTGGCGAATAAATTAAGCTGATTGACGGTGCGCATTCTCTCGCCTTCAATTCGACCCTTAGGTAATCCTGATTCTTCAACGGCCTTATTAATGAGCGTATCACCCAGCGCNAAAATTTCATTTGCAATGGATTTTAAGAATTCAGACCTTCTTGACGATGGTAGTGCCCTGAAGTCATCAAATATGTTCCATGCAGATTCCGCCGCCGCATTGACGTGATTTTCATCCGCGGTGTGGAATGCAATGTCAATTCTATTCCCGGTAGTGGGGTTTATCGCAAAAATAGCTTCATTGGTTGTGAATTCTTCTTGCCCGTTTATTAAAAGTGAACCTGATATGTTCATAAAAAACTCCATTAAATTAAATTCCGTTGGGACAGGTTTTTGATCAAGGCTGATATGCCAAATCGCCACGGTGGACAGGCATTAGTATAGTTGACCCTGTTGACCAGTGAGCCCAATTCAGTGTTGCTGATCGTCACCTCATCATAAATCTTGTGCGTGAAGCCTGCCCCTGAATCTCCTCGGTCCTGCGTAGGTGCAAATAAAGTTCCCAAGAAAAGCATGATGCCGTCAGGGTACTGATGGTTTTCGCCCATGGTTTGCTTGACCAAGTTCAAGGGGTCTCTGCTGATCTGATTCATTGAGCTGACACCATTCATTCTGAACCCGTCTGAGCCGGTAACTTCTAGATAAACCTCGCTCGAACGAACATTATCTATTGTGTAGTTGGCATCAAACATGCGAACAAAGGGTCCGATAGAGCAAGAGGCATTGTTATCCTTTGCTTTGCCCAGTAGTAACGCAGAGCGACCCTCGAAATCCCTAAGGTTTACGTCATTACCCAAGGTAGCGCCTACTGTTTGCCCCCTTGAATTAACCGCTAAAACAATTTCAGGTTCAGGGTTGTTCCAGTGAGATTCAGGGTGAATGCCAACGTCGTCTCCATAGGTAACCGAGGACATTGGTTGAGACTTGGTGAAAACCTCTGCGTAAGGTCCAATGCCAACTTCAAGGTATTGAGACCACATACCCTGTTCTTGCAGAGTCTTCTTTAATTCCTCAGACGTTACACTGCCTGGAACAATGTTGCTGAGCGAATCACCGACAACACCCAGTACAATATTGCGAATACTTTTCGCTTTTTCTGCATCGCCACCGGCCTGTTCTTCAATGACCCGTTCCAACATAGACTGAGCAAATGTAACACCACAGGCTTTAATAGCTTGCAGATCACAAGGCGCAAGTAATTTAAACTCAGTGCTATCCTGATTTTGACTAGATGCTGCCAAACTATTCAGGGAGCCGAGGCTCTCAGCCTTGGCGATATTATCTTGAAGGTATTGAATCGGGTCCTGTAATTCGAAAAGCGCACTTAATGTAGGGACCGTTTTGGAGGTGATATCTAGAACTTCGTTGTCATGGATAAATACTACCGAAGGGCCCTGAGCTTTTGGATTCCAGACCCGACCTACGAAAAAACCCGATGATTCAGGAATGATTCTATTTTTCATCTCATGCTACCTTTAAAGTTAGCCAAAAAAATTTATTTAATTTTAATGAATTGTAAAAATGTATAAATCCGTAAGGGGTTGAATGTGAATTCAATAAGAATTAGTCGCAAACTCAACGCGGGACTGGTCTCAGTAGACGGCGGCGTTGACACCAATAGATTGCCGCCCCAATCGAACCAGACCCCGGCCAATTAATTTCAATTGCAGTCGAATAGTTCCAGGGAAGGGTGCTCCTAGCTGGGACCAATGATTCGCCGATCGATTAATTCTTGCCAGAATTCATTGGCAATGGGTTCGTTATAACAGTCAATATTATTTTGGATCTGCTCGGTAACTGTCATGCCAACGACTACCGATTTGACACTATCATAACGCAGCGGAAACTGGATGGCCGCTGCCGGCAGGCTGACGCCAAAGGTCGCGCAGATGGCCTCTAGCTCCTGCACCCTAGTCAGTATCTCCGCTGATGCTCGACCGTAAAAATATGCGCCTGCACCTTTNGAGCCCGTGGCGAGAATGCCCGAGTTAAAGGGGGCCGCCGCGATAATATCGATATTGCGCTGGTCACATTGGGCTGTGAAGCCTTGGGTGATACTGTTGTTCAATAGAGTGAAACAATTTGCCACCAAAAAGCAGTCGAAATCCGTATGAGCTAAGGTTGCCGCACAGACTTGCCACTCATTAACCCCTAGACCGATTGCCTTAACTCGACCCTGTGACCGAAGTTCGGCCATTGCGGCATAGCCGCCGTCGAGCGCTGTTTTAAATACCGCCGCGTGTTCATCGCCATGGGTTAACTCACCAATATCATGCATCAGCAACAGATCGACCGAGGCGACTCCCAAACGCTGCAAAGAAGCTTCAAACGAGGTCATAACGCCAGCGTATGAATAGTCATAGAGCCGTTTAAAAGGCGCCTCAGACACATAGCCAAAATCATCGACGGGCTCACCCGGCGACAGCGGTTGTAGTACCCGACCGACCTTAGTGGAGAGCACCCGATTATCGGCTGGTAAGTCATGCAAGGCGGAGCCCAAACGTCTTTCGGACAGACCCGCGCCATAATGGGGGGCACTGTCGAAGTAACGAATACCGTTCTCCCAGGCGAGGGTGACCGCCGCCTCTGCAGCCCGGTTTGTCGTGCTCTGGAGCAGGTTGCCGATGCCTGCCGCGCCGAAGCCGAGCTCGGTCAACTCCAGTCCGCTTCGGGTTAATATTCTAGTTTTCATAGGCTAAGCTCATAGTCGCCAGCGGTCCGATACAGACATTGCCGGATTTTTGCTGAATGTTAGTCAATTAGGGCCGGCAGCACCTGTTGGCATTGCACGCCTAACGTATCGATGCCCAGACGGATGGTCTCGCCACCATGCAGATACTTGGGTGGTTTCATACCCAGACCAACCCCAGGCGGCGTCCCCGTGGAAATGATATCACCCGGTTGCAGGCTCATAAATTGGCTGCAATAGGCAACAAGGAACGGGACCTTATACACCATGGTTGCCGTGTTACCGTTTTGAACGCGCTGACCGTCTATTTCTAGCCAAATATTCAGTCGATCGAAATCGCCGACCTCATCTGGTGTGACCAGCCAGGGACCGGTCGGTCCAAAGGTGTCGCAACCCTTGCCTTTGTCCCACGTGCCCGACTGCTCTAGCTGAAAGGCCCTCTCCGAGACGTCGTTGATCACGCAAAATCCGGCAACATGATCCATCGCGTCTGCTTCGTTGATATAGGACCCACCGGTGCCGATGACCACACCCAGTTCTACTTCCCAATCGGTCTTTTTGGAGCCCTTGGGGATTTGTATGTCATCATCTGGCCCGACAATTGCGGAGGTCCATTTGTTGAAGATGACCGGCTCAGGCGGCACCTCCATGCCCGACTCGGCTGCATGGTCGGAATAATTAAGACCGATACAGATAAACTTACCGACGGCGCCGACACAAGCGCCTAAACGCAAACTTTGTTGGGGAATGCCGTCCACCAGTGGTAAGGACTCAAGATCGAGCCCATGTAGGGATTTTAACGAGGTTTGGCTTAAAGCCGAACCGGAAATGTCCGGGACGATAGAGGATAGATCGCGAACCCGACCGGTCTGATCGAGTATTCCAGGTTTTTCATAACCTGGTGGTCCGTATCGAAGCAGTTTCATAGCTGGTTCCTGTTTTAGAGTTGAGCAGATGAATCCTTGAGCAAAATAGACTAATGATGCTCGGAGTTTAAGGAAAAAAAAGACCCGGTCTAAGACCGAGTCCTTACCTCAACTAATCAATCGAAGGGCAGAACGATCAATCGTAGAGTACGGCCGCAATCTCGGCATCATCCATGTTGGCTGCAGTGTAGTAATAGAAGCCGGTATCGATAATTTTAGGCAAGGTCTTACCTTGACTGGCCATAACGGCGGCTTTTACGGTTTCATAACCGATACCCACTGGATTCTGGGTGATGGCACCAGCCATTAGACCGGATCGAACCGCGTCCTTCTGAGCTTTGCCCGAATCGTAACCAATAATAACCACGCTGCTATTGTTCATTTCACGAACCGCATTAACCAGGCCTATAGCAGAACCTTCATTGGTGCCGAACATGCCGTCCAAGTCTGGGTTCGCAGTCAGGATCGCCTTGGCGATTTCGGTTGACTTGAGTTGGTCGCCTTGGCCGTATTGTACCGAGACGATACTAATGCCAGGGTGTGCACTCTCAATTCGCTTCATGAAACCATCACGACGGTCTATACCGGTCTGGCTAGTTTGGTCATGGGCTACAATAGCAACCTTACCTTTGTTGCCGATTAGCTTCGCCATTTCATCCGCGGCCAAAGCCGCCGCTGCGACGTTGTCTGTCGTGGCCGTGGTCAACGGAATGTCGCTCGCGACGCCGCTGTCAAAGGCGATAATTGGAATGCCGGCTTGGCTGGCTTTACGCAGCAAAGGAATGGCAGCCTGACTGTCTAATGCTGCAAAGCCAATGGCGCTTGGCTTGTTAGCTAGAGCTGCAGAGAGCATATCTATTTGCCGATCGACCATTGCCTCGCTATCGGGACCTTCAAAGGTAATGCGCACATCAAACTCTTCTGCCGCCTGATCGGCGCCGGCCTTTACCGCCTGCCAAAATTGGTGCTGAAAGCCTTTAGAAACCAGGGGAATGTACATTTGTGTTTCGGCAACCGTAAAGGTTGCGGTAACCATTAGTGTAATTGCGCTAACAGCCGTGATCAGTTTACGTCGAATCATCATAGATTTTCTCCATTTTGTTGTTTTGTATCGATAAAAGTTCCAAGTTAAGCGGGAGCTTAACTTTTCACAGTTTGTTAATTCGGTAATACATTAATTTTTATTTTACTGTTTTTTACGGCGCATCATATCGGCATAAACGGCCAATATGATAATGGCACCGGTAATAACGGTTTGCCATTCCTGCGCGACGGATAGAACCCGCAATCCATTGGTCAACACGCCCATGATTAATGCGCCGATCAAGGTGCCCAGAATAGTTCCCCTGCCGCCGGACAACGATGTGCCGCCAATGACCACCGCCGCGATGGCTTCAAGTTCATAACCCAAGCCTAACGCAGGTTGGGCCGAGTTGAGCCTTGAAGCTATAAGTAAACCCGCTATGCCACAGATACCGCCCGCCAAGGCATAGATGGCCATCTTCCAGTTGTCGACTTTCACACCGGACAGTCGGACCGCTTCTTCATTAGAACCGAGCGCAAAGGCATATCGGCCCAAGACGGTTTTGGCCAAGATATAAGATGCCATAATGGCGACAATAAATAGGATTAACACGCCATTGGGTATCGGCAGAGCGGGAATGATTTCGCCGATTATGGATCCGCGCGAGATCAGGTCAAAGCCAGGCGTATCATTGAAGTAGATTGGTCGGGTGNCGGATATAACCAAGGAAAAACCCTTAAGAATTAGCATCATTCCCAAGGTGGCGATAAACGGTGGTATTTTCATTTTTGAAACCAAGGTGCCGGAACACAGGCCGCACAGCGCACCGGAACCGATTGCGGCAATAATCCCCAGCGGTAAGGGCATGCCCAAGTTGGTCAGCACCACCCCGGCTATAACCGCCGTAAAGGTCATTAAGGTCCCCACAGAGAGGTCGATTCCGCCGGTAATAATGACCAGTGTGGCGGCGATAGCGAGTACGCCATTGACCGATGTCGCTTGCAGTATCGCAATCATATTGCTTATCTGCATGAAATTCGGAGAGGTGACAGAAAATATTATCAATAGCGCGATGAGGCTAGCGAACGCTAGTAATTTCTGATGAGCGCCATCTTTAATCAGCTGCGAGAAAAAATTGCGTGATTGGCTTATTGATTGGTTCATGGGCTTTCCCAGTGTCTGGTTCATCTTAGTTTCCTACCACATTGATTAAAGGGTCACGCGCAGTGGCTAATTTCATGATCTGTTCTTGGTTTACGTTTTCACCACCGGGCATTATTCCGGTTAGGCGGCCTTCACACATCACAGCTATGCGATGTGAAATACGAATAACCTCGGGCAGCTCGGACGAAATAACAATAATTGCTCGGCCCTGGGCCGCTAGTTCTTCCATGAGTTTATAGATTTCTGCCTTGGCACCTACATCAATGCCACGGGTTGGTTCATCGAAGATCAAAACATCGCAATCCCGTAACAACCATTTGGCAATAACCACCTTTTGTTGGTTACCACCTGAGAGTAGCTTTACTTCTTGATTGGCCGAAGGTGTTCGGATCGCCAGTTGGCCCATATAGTCTTCTGCGGTTTTCTGCATGCCGGCCTCATTAAGCCGGCCGAAAAGCAGGGTGAACTTGGCCAGTGAGGCTAGGGAAATATTCTCACTGACTGTCATGCCGGTTGCCAAACCAAAGTGTTTGCGATCTTCTGATAGATAACCGATACCGGCCATCACTGCATCATGAGGGGAGTTAATAGTGCATAGTTTGCCGTTCACTCTGATTTCACCGCTGGTCAACGGGTCGGCGCCGAATATCGCCCGCGCCACTTCCGTTCGCCCCGCCCCCATTAGGCCGGCAAAGCCCAAAATTTCACCTTTTTGGACGCTAAAGCTGACATCTTGGATGGTTTTGCCACGATTTAGGTGCGAGACGGTCAGAGCCGTTTCGTTGCTGCTAGTATCGGGGATGCCGACTACTCCGGGAGTGACCTCGCGACCCACCATCATAGCGATAATCTGGCTCAATGGCGTGTTAGCTGCATCAACCGTATCAATGTATTCACCATCGCGCATAACGGTAACTCGATCGGCAATCTTCTTTATTTCGTCCATCTTATGACTGATGTAGACAATACCGACGCCCTCAGATTTCAGTTTGTGAATGATGGAAAAAAGCTCTTCAATTTCGATATTGTTCAGGGCGGCCGTCGGCTCGTCCATAATTAACACACGAGACTTATACGACAGCGCTTTGGCGATTTCAACCATCTGTTGTTTGGCAATTGTAAGTGAGCTAACGATGGTTTTCGGGTCTAATTTCAAATTCATCGACTGAAAGATTTCAGACGTATTCAGATTTAAGCGAGCGTCGTCTATGCGGCCGAAGGAACGGCGCGGTTCACGTCCGATAAAAACATTTTGCGCTACGGTTAGATCATTCATCAGACTCAGCTCTTGATGAATAATGCCGATGCCCAGGTCTTGGGCGTGGCGTGGGCTGGTCGGGTTTATGTGCTGGCCATCTACTCTGACCTGACCACTGTCGCATTGGTAAACACCCGAGAGGACTTTCATTAGGGTCGATTTTCCTGCCCCATTTTCACCCATTAGGGCATGTACTTCGCCAGTATTTAGATCGAAATTCACGCCCTTGAGGGCATGCACGCCGGTAAAGCGTTTTTCGATTTCGACCATCTCAACGACTAGACTCATGTTGTATCTCTTTTGTTTATTTTTATTTTTATATATTTACTGATTTTATAATATTTTTAAATCTACTTTAAATCTACTTTAAATCATAACCCCACCATCCACCAAAATGGCCTGGCCTGATACAAAGCGACTTTCGTCAGATAACAGATAGACCACCAGTGGTGTGATATCTGAAACTTCTGCCAGACGGCCCATAGGCTGGCGCGCGATAAAGTCCTTTTCCGCCTGAACGGGATCTGCTGCGCTGGCGATACGTCCGCGCAACGATGGGGTGTCGACCGTGCCGGGGCAGATGGCATTGCATCGAATGCCTTGTTTTACATAGTCGGCGGCAATGCCTTTGGTCAGTCCAATTACGGCAGCCTTGGTCGTGCCATAAACGGTACGCAATGGGAAACCCTTTATCGATGAGGCCATCGATGCCATATTCAGGATCGCTGCCGAGCCTGTCAGTTCAGCACGTCGTAACATCCCTGGCAGTACGCTGCGTGTCAGTCGAAGCATCGATGTCACATTCAGGTCGACGCTAAAAGCCCAATCAGCATCGGTCACATCCAAAACGGTACCGTGATGGACAAAGCCGGCGCAGTTAAATAAGCCGTCAAGGTCGGGGAGTTGCGTGGCCAACAACGCGATAGCCTGCGAGTCAGTGACATCAAGAATATGCGTTTCAATCAGTTTCGATTCTTGAGCAAGGCTTGTGAGTGCGTCCGCATTGATATCAACCGCGATGACGTGAGCGCCTTGTGCGGCACACATTAACGCACTGGCACGGCCCATACCTTGGCCGGCGGCAGTGATTAGTATTGTTTTATTCTTCAGTCGCATCGTAGCGGGTCCTTTTATTGTTTTTGGTGGTTACATTACGGCGCCGATTTGCCACGGCACAAACTCGACCCCACCAAAACCCTGGGCTTCACTTTTACTCATTTCACCGGATGCTATACGAATGATGAGTTCAAAAATCTCCTCGCCTTTGGCCTCAATCGAGACGCCCTCGCTGACTATGTCGCCGCAATTTAAATCCATATCGCTCGACATGCGTCGATACATTTCTGAATTGGTTGCTAGCTTAATGCAGGGTGATGGCTTGAACCCTGAAACCGAGCCCCGACCGGTGGTAAAGACGATTAGGTTAGCACCGGAAGCAACTTGGCCCGTTACCGAGCACGGGT
>JGI20153J14295_10002761_pt1 | contig 12206 bp, 11 predicted proteins | sample COG_03_FD_14295 | JGI IMG/M metagenome (IMG submission 14295) | reverse complement strand
AGATGATGCATGTGAAGAGACTACATACGGAGAGACTGAAGATTACATGGCAAATATTGTTGAAAGTTTAGGTACAGACAATATTCAAATTGAAAATATATCAATTTATCCAAACCCTATTATTAATATGCTTAATGTTAACATTGGAGCTAATAGTGATTTAAATTATTCAATATTTAATATCACGGGTCAAATTATTTTTAAAGGTAGGTTTACAAGTTCTAATAATAGAGTTGATTTTTCAGATTTATCAAAAGGAGTTTATTTTCTTCAAGTACTCGACACTCAACTAAATAAACAAAATAGTTATAAACTAATTAAAAAATAATATAATTAATAAAAAAAAGGGAAGCTGTTTAGCTTCCCTTTTTTTATCTAAAAATTAGCTTTTAGTTGAACGCTACCATTATGAATAGCTGAGTTATTGTCTGATTTTCTAGCAAAATAATTTAAGTTTAAATCTACACTTTTAGTAACTTTCTTTTGAATACTTAATGTCCATGTTAAATTATTCCCAGATTGCAACCCTTCCATCATTACATATCCAATAATTGAATTGGGATTTCCTTTAAACTTATTTTTATAGTAGTTCAATTCACCATTAATTGCTAGTTTATTCTTATTAGAAAAAGTACTTGAAATACCAAACTTATTTTGTGTTAGTGTTTCAAAATTACTAATTAGGTTTTCTTTGTTTGAATATTGATAATAAATGTCTATTTTATTATTGTCATGTACAAAATAACTTAATTTTGGGCCATATTTTACCTCATTAAAAGTATAGTTTTTGCTTTCAAAATTTTCACTTTTACTCTTCTTATTTTCAAAAGTAACAGTTGAAGAAAAAAGGATGCTATTTAATTTATGTTTAAAAGTTAATTGATGACTTAATAAATCATTTTCAATATTTCCAAATGACAAACTATTTTTCGACCTATTATTTGTGAAGTTATAAGTTGTAGAATAATATTGTTTTCCTCTGTTAAAAAACAAGCTGTTTCTTAAGTTCATAGTTAATCCAAGTAAATTTTTTGATGATATCTTGAAAGGGTTTAAATCAAACTGATTATTTTCTTGAGCGCTTTGCTTTTGTATTAAGTATTGAGTTTGATTTTGAAAGTGTGATAATATTTTTTTAAATTTTAATTTATCTTTTGCCCATTTTTTGAAATTAATATTTAAGGATTGACTAAACTTATTTTGATAGGTTTTAATGAACTTTTGATTCGGTAATAACACTCTAAGATATATACCCTCATCTTCAAATTGTGCAATCTCAAATTCCTCTAGTTCCTGTATATTATTTTCGTTAATATCAATCCACTTATAATTGCCAACCCCAGGTTCTACTTCTATAAAAGTATACTCTTGTTGAGCTAAATTTCCTGAATTTGTCTCATATAAAATATTTATTTTTATTATATCATTTGAACTTTTTTTGAAAAAATTAATTCTTGAATTTAAAAATTTCTCTTTCCTCACTCCATTCGTCTTATTTAGGATTCTATAGTTCCCATATATAGAAAGTCTAGTATTTGTGTCATTTATTAATTGAGTATTAACACTAAAATTATTAGATGTATTTACTTTTTGAATTATACCGTCAACAACACTATCATTTATTATGTGATTATAACCAATTTCAACAAATACATTTTCCATTTCACCAAATCCACTTATAGCCCCATAGGATTTATGTTTATGACTATTTAAGTTTAATGAATCTGATATTATATTTCTTTTAGAATTATCTTCATAATCTAAATTTATCTTTGTCCAGTTCTCCTTGTTATTTAAACTAATCGTATTATAACTTCTTGTAAAGTTAGACTCAATTAACTGAGATTTTGATTTCATAAAGCTACTTGCTGAACCAATATTTATATTATTTAGTTCATATTTTAAAACAGCATTATGTTTATTACCTTTAAAAGTATCAATAAACTCTAAGTTTTGAAATTTATATTCAACAGATCCTGTATTTTTTTTCGAAACTACTAACTCAGCAGAAGATTGATTTTGAGTCTTGTTAAATTGATTATTTATATCCAGTAGTGTTGAATCTAAGTTCCAGTCTCTTAAAAACTCTGTATTGTAATTGTTTTCTATTGATCTAAAATCTTTGTCAACATGTTTATACTCTATTTTATTTATAATTTTAAGATCATTTCTATTTATTAGTGAGTTATTTAACTCTATTTTAGTTGCTATTCCAGTATTATCATCATCGTTAATAGTAGAAAATAGATTTTTATCACTAATACTATTTGCTAGTTCAAAATTTATTCCAGAATTCTCATTAATTTGATATTGTCCATTTATTATGGCAAGTTGAATTTTCTCGGGGGCCATTAAATTTACTATGGGCTCATAATTTCCCTGTTTATTTTCTAAAATTGGCGCTATGTATTCGTAAATATTTGATATTGCACTTGTATTGACCAATGAATAATTTCCTTTATTCTCTCCTACATAGCTGAATTTTATTGAATACAGTTCTTCATTTGGGTTATTCGAAAATTCGTAAAACTCTACATTATTTTCAGTTATTTTTTTATATAAAATTCTGTTTTCATCAAATTCTGTTTCTATTATTGAAGAGGATTGCATTAGTTCTAAATCATCTCCTGCTAGACTTAATGTTTCAATATTTTCTGCATTTAAACTTTGTTGCAGTTGTTGATTTTTCAAATCATTCTCATTATAAATCATCACATTTAAATTCATTCTCTCAGTATTAAATTCTGCTCCACCGTAAGCCATGAACCTTGAATAATTACTATCACTTATTTGATAATCAATTTTCACTCTCATTTCTGATCGAATAGGGTATGTTGTGTTGAAAATAACCTCACCTGCATTATAGTTAATTACATAATCTCTATTTTCTCCTCTCTGTAATAATATTCCATCTACATAAATTTTTTCACTTCCAGAAACAACTAAAATATATAGTTCTCCTTGGCCTCCTTGAATTTTGTAAGGCCCTTGATTGCCATCTTGAACTCGTATATTACTACTTTTAAACTGCCCTTTTACAATAGCACCAGATACGTATGCATTATCTCTTTCATTAATTTTAGCAGATACTAATAGTCCTTGAATTCTTTTTTCAAATCTTCCAAAATATGTGCTTGAATTTTTTAAATCAATATCTCCTGCTCTTATTTTCCACTTTTCACTTTTTAGTTCGATAAAAATTTGATCAAATTCGTCTAGTTTCTGTGAATAACCCCCATCCTGAANTGGAATATTAGCATCTTGTATAGAAGCTGTTACTTCTACTTTGCTATTAAGTTTACCAAATATTTGTAAATCTAACTCACTATTTAGTACAGCATTTCGATTATTTCCTAAATTTATTCCCCTTGATATACTTCCTTTGGTATTAAGACCTTCAAATGGATTATTGTTTACCTTAATGTTTGATTTGGAAATTTTGTACAGCTTATCAAGATTACTTGTACTTTGAGTTATTATATCTTGACTTAAAAAGTTATATTCTTTAGTTATAAATTCTGGATAGTAAATACTGTCTAATTTTTCATCATTAAAATTGATTTCTAAATCAATAGTATCATTCAAAATAGTTTTTAGATTTGATAAATTTATATCATTTGAAAAAACATTTATAGTACATAAAATAAGAATCAGATTAAAGAAAATCTTCATAGTATATGATTAAACTCTAAATTATCTTAATTATTTTATATTTTTTGTTAAAACTTATGATCTAATCTAGTAATTAATTATATGATTATATATTTTAGTAAAATGAAAATAATATCATATAACGTTAATGGAATTAGAGCAGCTATAAAAAAAGGTTTTATAGAATGGTTAGTTCATGAATCTCCAGATGTAATTTGTTTACAAGAAATTAAAGCATTGAAAGAGCAATTAGATTTAGGTTTATTTGTTGATGCTGGGTATAAGTATAATTATTGGTTTAGTGCTAATAAGAAGGGTTATAGCGGGGTTGCAATTTTAAGTAAAACTAAGCCTAATCACGTTGAATATGGTACAGGTATTGAATCAATGGATTTTGAGGGTAGAAATATCCGAGCTGATTTTGATGACTTTTCAGTTATGAGCCTATATCTTCCTTCTGGAACTAATCTTTTAAGACTAGATCATAAGCTCAATTATATGAAAATGTTTAAAGAATATATTGATGAGCTTAAATCCTCATTAAATAAATTAATAATTGCTGGTGACTATAATATTTGTCATAAAGAAATAGATATACATGATCCTGTGCGCAATAAAAATGTCTCTGGTTTTTTACCAATTGAAAGAACATGGCTAGATAGTTTTATCTCTAGTGGTTTTGTAGATTCTTTTAGGCAAATAAATGATTCTAAAGACATGTATAGTTGGTGGAGTTATAGAGCAAATTCCAGACAAAATAATAAAGGTTGGAGAATTGATTACGCAATGGTGACCGAAAATTTAAAACATAATATTACAAATGCTAAAATTCTTAATCAGGTAAAACATAGTGACCATTGCCCAGTTCTTGTAAATTTAAAATTTTAATTAATGAAATATAATAAGATTCCACATACAGAAATAAAAGTAAGTAAGATTTGTTTAGGAACTATGACATGGGGAAACCAAAACAGTGAAAAGGAAGCTTTTGAACAGTTAGATCTCTCTGTTGAAAGGGGTGTTAATTTTATTGATACAGCAGAACTTTATCCGGTTCCAGCAGAAGCTAAAACAAGTGGTAGAACTAGTGAAATAATTGGAAAGTGGTTGAGAAAAAAGAAAAATAGAGATAAGTTGGTTATCGCAACCAAAATTGCTGGACCAGGAGATTACACAAAACATATTCGAACAGGTGGTTTTTCTCCAAAATCTATAGAAGATGCTATAAATAAGAGTTTAAAAAGACTTCAAACAGATTACATTGATTTATATCAATTACATTGGCCAGAGAGAAGTACTAATTTTTTTGGAATTAGAGACTACAAGCATAACTATAAAGATAAATGGAATGATAATTTTAATGAAATATTAAATTCATTAGATGGTTTTGTTAAGCAAGGAAAAATTAGAAACATCGGTATCTCTAATGAGAAATCATGGGGTGCCATGCGTTATATTGAAGAGTCTAATAAATGTAATTTGCCAAGAGTTGTAACTATCCAAAACGCCTATTCTTTACTAAATAGACCTTTTGAAGGGGATTTAGCAGAGATTTCTATTAGAGAAGGTTTAGGATTATTAGCTTATTCACCATTAGGTTTTGGAGTTTTAACTGGAAAATATATAAAGGGAACTGCTTCGGATAACGCAAGACTAAAATTATTTCCAAGATTTTCTAGATATAGCAGTACAGAAGCTACAAATGCAACAAAAGAATATTTAAAAATAGCATTAGATAATCAGTTGAGTTTAACTCAAATGTCTTTAGCGTTTGTAAATCAGCAACCTTTCGTAACTAGTAATATTATTGGTGCAACAAATCTAAAACAACTTGAAGAAAATATTTCAAGTATTGAAGTTAATTTAAGTGAAGAGGTTTTAAGTAAAATAAATGAAGTACATTCCAAGATACCTAATCCATCTCCATAAAAAAAAGCCCTATTTTTCAATAGAGCTTTTTTTTGTTTATAAATTAATATTTTTACCGTTTTTGTCAGTAAAATGATATTCAAGATACGTATAAGCATCCCTTGGATTAATTTTAATCCACTGCTTATACTGCCAAATCCATTTATTTCTAAAGGAGTAAAAACCTTTATTAAGAAAAGCAGCTATAAATGGATGTGCATTTAATCGCACATTTTTATGCCCTTTTTTTAATATGTGATCTAAATCCTCAGCAATTTTATTAACAATAAGAATTGGTGCTTCAATTTCAGCTCCATTTTTATTGTTAGGATTTTTTTCTCTTGTTTTTATTGTCATTTCAGGTCTAACTCTTTGTCTAGTGATTTGAATTAATCCAAATTTACTAGGTGGTAGAATTTTATGTTTAGCCCTGTCATCCTCCATTGCATCTCTTAAGTGGTCAAATAGCTTTTTTCTATTTTCTGCAGATCCTAAATCTATAAAATCGACAACAATAATTCCTCCCATGTCGCGGAGTCTTAATTGTCTAGCAATTTCAGTTGCAGCTATTAAATTTACTTCAAGAGCAGTATCTTCTTGGTTATTTGATTTACTTGATCTATTTCCACTATTTACATCTACAACATGTAGTGCTTCAGTATGTTCTATGACTAAGTATGCTCCTTTTGCCATAGATACATTCTGTCCAAAAGAAGTTTTTATCTGTCTTTCTACTCCAAATTTTTCAAAAATTGGAGATTCATCCTTATGCAATTTGACAATGGATTCTTGTTTGGGTGCAATTTCTTGCACATACTCTTTCAATTGATAATAAAGAGTTTCGTCATCTACCACAATCGAGGTAAAGGAGTCATTAAATAAATCTCTTAAAATTAAAGAAGATTTATTCATTTCATCTAGTACTTTACTTGGGTAGGTGGCTCTTGGTAATTTTTTACACATTGTAATCCATCTGTCATGCAATGTTTGTAAATCTTTATCTAGTTCGGCTACTTTTTTGCCTTTTGCAACAGTCCTAATAANNNCTTCCNANNTCCTTTTGGAGCAATACTTTTTACTAATCTCTTTAATCTCTCTTTTTCTTCATTAGTATCTATTTTTTGAGANACTGAAATTCGNTTAGAAAATGGAACTAAAACCAAATATCTACCAGCTATTGAAAGCTCAGAGCTNATTCTAGGCCCTTTAGTAGAGATTGGTTCTTTTATTATTTGCACTAATACAGTTTGATTAGGCTTTATAGCTTCGTTAATACTGCCATTTTTATCAATTTCTTTTTCAAATGTAAAATTTTCTATAGAGTAATTTTTAAGTTTACCAGAAATTATTCCTTTGATAAACTTTAAGTAAGTAGGAAGTTTAGGTCCTAAATCATGATAATGTAAAAACCCATCTTTGTGATATCCTACATTTACAAAAGCAGCATTTAATCCAGGTATGGATTTTCTTACTTTGGCAATAAAAATATCACCAACACTATACTTGCTACTTTCTTTATCTTTTTGAAACTCTACTAATTTTCCATCTTTTAGTAAGGCAAAATCAACAATATTTGAACTAGAACGTATTATTAGTTCTTTATTCATAAAGTTATTTTTTATTTATGCAAAAGCATAAATTGATTATTAATTTTAATGTAAGTCGACAAATTCATGAATACGAAATTAATAATCGTAAATTACACATGAATTATATTTCAATGAACTTGATAATAAAAGGAATAATTAATTATTTCTTCTTGTGACGATTAGCTCTACGTCTTTTTTTACGTTTATGCGTAGCTACCTTATGTCTTTTTCTTTTTTTACCACTTGGCATAAATTTGTTTTTTTTAAATTAATATTTATAAAGTAATTATTTAACCTGAACTTTTGATTTCACACCTTCTAAAAATGTTTTAGCAGGCTTAAAAGCGGGAATATTATGAGCAGGTATTTTGATTGTAGTATTTTTAGATATATTTCTACCAGTTTTTTCAGCTCTAGTTTTAACTATAAAACTTCCAAATCCTCTTAAATATACATTTTCACCATTTTCAAGAGAAGTTATTACCTCTTTCATGAATGATTCTACTGTTGCTTGAACATCTGCTTTTTCAATTCCCATTTTTTGAGAAACATTAGATACAATTTCAGCTTTTGTCATTTATTTTATCTGTTTATATATTTTTCAACGCCAGCAAATATATGTATTTTATATTCAATATTTCAAGCCAAATTAATTTAATTTATTGATAATAAACTTTATTTTTACTCATAATCCACTCAATATATGAATTTTACCTCCCAAATTGATAATTGGTATTCAAAAAACAAAAGAGATCTACCGTGGAGAAAAAATAAAGACCCATATTCAGTTTGGCTTTCAGAAATAATTCTTCAACAAACAAAAATCCAACAAGGTCTTCCATACTACACAAAATTTATAGATAAATACCCTAATGTGTTCTCCTTGGCTAGTGCACTCGAGCAAGATATTTTAAAACTTTGGGAAGGTTTGGGTTATTACTCTAGAGCCAGAAATTTACACAAAACTGCCAAAATTGTTGCCCTTGACTTTGGCGGTATTTTTCCTACCACATTCCTGGAGTTATTAAAACTCCCTGGAATAGGTAAATACACTGCAAGTGCAATCTCTTCAATTTGTTATGAAGAAAGACAAGCTGTCTTAGACGGAAATGTTTTTAGATTACTTTCAAGATATTTTAATATTGATACACCAATTAACTCCTCCATAGGGATAAAATCCTTTGAGAAATTATCTTATAAATTATTACCTAAATTTAATATTGGAGATTATAATCAGGGATTAATGGACTTTGGCTCCATAATATGTAAACCAAAATTAGCTAAATGTGACATTTGTATTTTACAAGATGGCTGTAGCGCTCATGCAAAGAATAAAATACATTTACTTCCCGTTAAAAATAAAAAAAATAAAGTTTTAACGAAACATTTTAATTTTTTGATATTCATATATGGTGGTAGTAAAACTAAGATTGAACAAAGAGATGACAAGGGGATTTGGCAAAAACTTTATCAGTTTCCATTAATAGTAACTGATGAAGAATTAAATATTACTAGATTAAATAAAAGCCCTGAAATTTTAAAAATGCTTCCAAAATCAAATTATGAAGTTGAATTAGTAAATTCAAAACCAGAAATCCATAATTTAAGCCATCGTAAGCTATTTATTAAATATTGGAAAATAAAATCAGATGAATTAAGTCCAAATCTAACACCCATTAAAAACTTAGAAAATTATCCATTTCCAATTGTGCTAAGTAGATTTATTAAATCGTATTTTTGAACAATTAAATAATAAATACTTAAATTATATATTAAAAATAATTTTAATCAAAAAAATCATGACAGGGACATTAAATAAAGTAATATTAATTGGTCACTTAGGTGACGATGTTAAAATTCATAATTTTGAAGGTGGTGGATGTATTGGAAGATTTCCTCTTGCGACAAATGAATCTTACACAAACAAACAAACAAACGAAAAAGTCACTAATACTGAATGGCATAACATTGTAGTTAGAAATAAAGCTGCTGAAATTTGTCAAAAATACTTATCCAAAGGAGATAAAGTATATGTTGAAGGAAGGATTAAGACTCGTAAATGGCAAGACGATAAAGGGATTGACAGATATTCAACTGAAATTAACTGCCAAGAGTTTACTTTTTTAAACACTAAAAACGAAACTAGTACTTCAAATTCTAATTCCCAGACTCAAGTCGAATCTCAGTCAAATATAGAATCAACAGAAGGAAATGACGATTTACCATTTTAATTAAATTTTTATTAATTGAGTGATCCAATCATATATTATAGTTTAATACTAGCAACATTACTTATCTTTTCTGGAATGATTTCTGGTTCTGAAGTAGCACTGTTTTCATTATCTAAGTCACAGCTAAAAAATGAAGATAAGTCCAGTTATATTCAAATAATTCAAAAATTATTGTCCAATTCTAATAAATTATTAGCAACTATTTTAGTCGCTAATAGTTTTATAAATATTGCCATTGTAATTCTATTCACACAAATAGGAAATGTGATTTTTAAAAGTATCACTTCTCCTTTCTGGCAGTTTACAATTGAAGTTGTTGTAGCTACTTTTTTAATTTTATTATTCGGTGAGATATTACCTAAAATTTATGCTAGTAGAAATAACCTATTATTTTCAAGATTTGTTATATATCCTCTTTTGTTATTAGATTTTCTTCTTACTCCAATTAGTTTGCCCATGCAAAAGCTGTCTAATTTTATTAAAAATAAATTAAGTTTTAAAAAAGGGAATATTAATCTTAATCAAATTTCGTCAGCATTAGATTTAACTAGTCCGGATGAAACAACAAAACAAGAGCATAAGATTCTGAAAGGTATTTTGTCTTTTGGTAACACAGAAACCAAAGAAGTAATGCGACCTAGGCTAGATATTCATGCTTATAGCAATTTGTTAAATTATGATGAAGTTTTAAAAAATATAATAGAAAATAACTTTTCAAGAATTCCAGTATATAATGAAGATTTGGATAATATTATTGGAATATTATATGTAAAAGATTTATTACCTTTTTTAGATAAAAAAGACTTTGATTGGCTTTCAACTTTAAGAAAACCATTATTTATTCCTGAAAATAAAAAGTTAGATGATTTGATGCAAGAATTTCAAGAAAAAAAGATTCACTTAGCTATTGTAGTTGATGAATTCGGAGGTACTTCTGGAGTGATTTCATTGGAGGATGTAATTGAAGAGATAGTTGGAGATATTTCTGATGAATTTGATGATGATAGTTTGCTTTTTTCAAAGCTTGACAATCTTAATTATGTCTTTGAAGGTAAAACATCTATGAAAGATTTCTATAAAATCTTGAACATTGATTCAAGTCCATTTGATAAATTAAAAGGAGATTCAGAAACTATAGCTGGCTTTATTTTAGAAATCTCACAAAGTTTCCCAAAAATAAATAGTAAGATAGTTTTTGAAAATTACACATTTACTATTGAATCAGTTGATAAAAAAAGAATCAAGCAAGTAAAAGTTACTATTAAATGAATCTTAAATTAGTTTATATACTTATATTTTTACTTTGGTCATGTGACAGTGTAGAGCTACCCAAACCAAATGCATATTTAAGATTAGATTTTCCTTCTCCTTTGTATAAAGAAGCTAATTTTGAAGCTAATGGTACAACTGTAGAATTAAATACTGCATCAACATATTTTACAAAAATTAAAAATATCAGCAATTCATTAATTTCAAAAACTATTTTCTACCCTTTGATTAATGCTGAAATAAAATTAGAATATTATAATTTGAACCGCAATAATAAATTAAATCATAGACTCAAAAATCTAAATAATTTTACATCAATTCATTTGAAAAAATCTTTAAAACCTCCAAAAATTCAAGAGTTTATAAACCNAAANACAAAAGTTTATGCATCGATTATCAATATTAAAGGGGATGTAACTTCACCATATCAATTTTATGCTACTGATAGCGTAAATAATCTAATAATTGGAATTTTAAGTTTAAAATCTAAGACTAAGTATGATTCAGTTTTACCAGCCTTAGACTACCTTAGGAATGACATTTATCATCTTATTGAATCTATAAAATGGAGTGCTAATAAATGAATGTAGGAATAGAAAAGAAGTGGATTTATTTAATTGCTTTGTCTTTAATTTGGGGTAGTTCGTTCATCCTAATTAAAAAAAGTTTACTGGGTTTATCTCCTTTACAAGTTGGTTCATTAAGAATAGTATTTTCTTCAATTATTATCTTTTTAATAGCATTTAATCGAATAAAAAATATCCCCAAGAATAAATGGAAATGGGTATCGTTATCTGCTATTATTGGCACTTTTTTTCCTGCTTTTTTATTCGCATATGCAGAAACTCAAATTGATAGTGCAGTTGCATCCATACTAAATTCATTAGTTCCGATGAATACTGTTTTAATTGGATTTGCAGTCTTTAAAATATCAACAACTAAAACTCAATCTTTTGGAGTTTTAATTGGTTTTATAGGTACTTGTACATTGATAATATCAGGAGCAGATTTGAATCCAGATCAAAATTATTTATATTCTGGGTTTGTAATAATTTGTTCTGTCTTATATGCAATTAATGTTAACTTAATTAAAAAATATCTCTTTGACGTAAATGCAGTCTCTATTGCTGCAGGCCAATTTGTAGTTATTTTTATTCCCTCAATAATAGTTTTGTTTTACTCTGGATTTTTTAATTTAGAATTTACAGATAATGATTTACTTTATGACTCATTAATCTATGTGCTACTCTTATCATTCTTTGGCACAGCCATGGCAAAAATATTATTCAATAGACTAATTCAAATCTCCTCGCCTGTTTTTGCTTCTTCAGTCACTTATTCTATGTTAATTGTTTCAGTAATCTGGGGAGTATTGGATGGGGAGCTTTTTAATTTTCACCAAGCTGTAGCTACAATATTAATTATTATAGGGGTTTATTTATCTAACAAAAAAAAACCCATCAATTAAGATGAGCTTTTTTTTAGATTGATTGTTTTTATTTTTTTTAATAGAAGTCCGAGTCTTTTAATGTAGTGTTAAATAAAACCTCAGTAGTAT
>JGI20153J14295_10002749_pt1 | contig 12238 bp, 13 predicted proteins | sample COG_03_FD_14295 | JGI IMG/M metagenome (IMG submission 14295) | reverse complement strand
GCAAGCCCCAGCGGACGACTGCAAAGAAGTGCAAGCCTCACACCCCTCCTACCAAGGAGGCGTTATCGCCCCTGGCCTTGCCTCAATGACAGAGGGGCTGGCAAATCGCACCGCCCTGCTCCCCCACATCACACTGCAAGAACCTGAATGCGCTATTGGCAAATCAACCGAGCAGGCCATGCTGGCCGGAGCCGTCTATGGATACCGTGGTTTGGTGCGTGAAATTCTGCACAATCTCAACAAGGAATTTGCTAACGACCCGCTAGTTATCGCCACTGGCGGAGACGCCCCACTCATTACCCGTGGCTTGGATGAAATCGCTCATCTCGCTCCAGACCTCACCCTCGAAGGATTAAAAATCATCGCCCATCTGAATATATCATAGCCATGAACCAAGCAGCCCTACCTCTATCTCTCGGCATCGATTTTGGTGGCACCAGTGTCAAATTTGGAGTTGTCCAGGGACATGAAGTGATCGCCCAGGCGCCGGCCATCGCCACCGAGGATTTTAATGAAGCTCAACCTTTGATCGATGCCATCGTTTATGTCATCGAGGATCTACGTGCCCACCACCCTGAAATTTGCGCCATTGGAGTAGGCGTGCCAGGATTTGTTGATTTTGAGACCGGCAATATCCACAACCTCACCAACGTCAAAGGCTGGACCAACATTGCTCTGCGGGATATTTTACAAGATCGCACCAAGCTTCCCGTGGCTGTCGAAAACGATGCCAATTGCATGGCCTATGCTGAGTGGAAAGTAGGAGCAGGCATGGGCAAGGACCACTTAGTCTGCATCACGCTGGGCACGGGTGTGGGCGGCGGCATCATCACGCATGGCCACATGCTCCGAGGTGCCCATTCCGTCGCTGGAGAGCTTGGCCAGACATCGATTGATTACTCTGGTCGGAAGGGCGCTTACGGCAACCTCGGCTCACTCGAAGATTACATCGGCAACAACGAGATCGCCGCCGACGCTCGCCAAACCTACGCTAAGCATAACATTGATAAAAGTATTACAGAATGCACACCAGCGGCGCTCTCCCAAGCTGCAGCTCAGGGAGATCAAGTCGCAGTAGAAATCTGGCAAGGCATTGCCCAAAAACTCGCTTGCACCGTTGTCAACGCCTGCTGGCTTCTCAACCCTGCCGCTATTATCATCGGTGGAGGTGTTGCTAAAGCTGCCCATCTTCTCTTTGACCCACTTAAGGAAAGTATCCAAAAACAACTGGCCCCGGCTTTTCTCAATGGGCTAGAAATCATCCCCGCTCAATTTAGTAATGATGCGGGAATCATAGGAGCTGCCACCTTAGCGCGTGAGGAAGCAAGCAGCGTGAAGTAAAAAAGCAAGGTGGACACAGTTTTAACGTGCCATTTGCCCTGTTCATGCTTAACTTAAATGGACCTTTTCAATTTATCATGAGTCAAATCGGCAATCTCACCCTCGATCCTTCCGCCCCGTTTTTTATCCTCGGCCCATGCGCACTGGAATCTGAAGAATTTGCCTGGCAAATGGCACGCTCTCTCAAAGAGATCGCTGAGCGCACTGGCATCCAGTTTATTTTTAAGGCCTCTTATGATAAGGCCAACCGCACTTCCGTAGACTCCTTCCGTGGCCCTGGTGTCGTCGAAGGTTGCCGCATCCTAGGCGAAATAGGTAAGGAACTCGGTCTGCCTGTAACCACAGACATCCATACACCTGCGGAAGCGGCCATCGCGGCAGAGACCGTTGACTTCTTGCAGATCCCCGCCTTCCTCTGTCGCCAAACCGACCTACTGGAGGCCTGCGCTAAAACGGGACGTCCAGTGAATATCAAAAAAGGACAGTTTCTCGCTCCTTGGGATGTAAAGCCTATCGCCGGAAAGATGAAAGAATTNAACTGTGAGAATTTCTACATCACTGAACGTGGATCCACCTTCGGATACAACAATCTTGTGGCCGACATGCGCTCTCTTTATTGGATGCGTGACATGGGCATGAAAGTGATCTTTGACGCTACCCACTCTGTGCAACGCCCCGGTGGAGAGGGTGGCACAACTGGAGGAGACGGAGAGCTTGCCCCCGTTCTGGCAAGAGCCGCCATCGCCACCGGAGTAGATGGCGTTTTCATGGAAACTCACTTAGACCCTAAAAAAGCGTTTTCAGACGGTCCCAACCAAATTCCTCTTACCGATATCGAAGCCGTCCTTACCCGTTTGCTTGCCGTCCACCATGCAGCGCACAGCACCGATTAAATTTTAGATTCCAAACTCCAGAAGTCACCATCACTAAAATCTTCCATCATTGCACAGATACAAGCCGGCTCGCCCTGCTGTCATGCTGTGTCATCGGCATGATGAGCATCTTGCTTACCGCATGCACGGACGACAAAAAAGCAAAGAACCTTCAAGCCAAGGAACTTCAAACCAAGGAACGGCAAGAGTCAGAAAAAACCAAAAAATCAGTGAGGGATCTCGCCATATCATCTGAAGAAAAAGACGCCAAAAAGAAATCCAACATCGCTCTGCTAGGACAACTGCATAACGATACGATTTTGAGGCAGGTAAGACTACCTCGATACGATGAGAATTTTAATCCGCTCTCTCTGCTCCATGCGGCAAGAATGGAAGTGATCGGGGGCGAGACCATTGAGGCACTTGACGTCTCGCTGGAGCTTTACGATCAAGACGGCAGCGTCCAGGCACGCACCAAGGTCAGGCGGGCCATCTACCAAGAAAACGACGCTATTCTTAAAGCAGAAGAAGCCATCTATATTAGCGGCGAAGACTTCAAGNCCTCTGGAACAGGCATGGTCTATGACATCAACACCGGACAAGGNTTNATCACTGGTCCTGCTTCATCNTTATTTTATCTTAAAGCNCTNAAGGCTTCAGATCCTAAGCNCTAAGTCCCCTTGCCCGATACTCAATNNANACNAAACCATGCAGCCTAANCACATNACTAAAAATGCCCGCTGGCCATCCGCNACGGTGGTAACTGCTGCGNTGTCAATGGTGCTGANCTGCGTGCTTACAGCAGCACCGCCCAAGCCACCATCCACGGCAAAACTGGATGCAATCGACAAGCATGCTGTGCCCATCGCTGAAAATAATGAAGCGCGTCAGCAGAAAACAGAAAAAGCCATTCTGTATAGTGATGAGCGCTCTGCTGCGGCTGACCAAAAAATTCAAGCATTTCTCAAACACAGCGGCCAAGACAAAAAGCTCGAACAAAATATACCAACCGAGCCAGCAACAGAGCTAACACAAGCGGACAATCAGGCCGAGCCTGATAAAAAGACGGCAAATAAAGAGGAAGAATTAAGCACCATCAAGATAGAGTGTGATGGCGGCATCTATTTCGACAACGAGGAAGGAATACTTGCCTATCTCAAAAACATCAGGCTTGATGAGTCTAACTCTGACTTCAAATTAAGGTGTAGTGATGAACTCAAAATCTTATTCGACAACAGCCCCAAGAAGGAAAAAAAGGACAATGCACCCAAGGGATCCGAGCCTCAAAAAACAGAGCCAATACCAGAGCAAAAAGACAGCAGCTTTTCGGAACTCGGAGATCTCCAAGAAATCATCGCCACAGGAAGCGTCAAGATCCTTGGCAAAAACAGTGACGGCCAACCCTTTCTCGCTTCCGGCAACATAGCCAGCTACAATGCAAAAACTGGCGAAATGATTCTTAAAGGCGGGCGCCCCACACTTCAACAGAGCGCCAATGAATACCTTCAGGCCGGGGAGGATGGTCAATGGATTAGGATACAAATGAAAGACAAGGATATCGAAAGCATTATCACCAGCCAGGGAAAGTGGGTAATGCAAGCCGTCACCCAAAAAGAATCTCGCTAAAAAAGAATCTAGCTACACGAACAACGATGCCAGAAACCACAACAGACGCTTCAACAACTGAGCAGCAGCCAGCTCTCGCCCCACCATCAGATCACACGACTCTGCATCTGGATACAGGGACGCGCCGAAGCTCACCAACACTACTAGAAGCTCGCGGTTTAATGAAAACCTATGCTGGCCGCACCGTCGTCAATAATGTCAATCTGAGTGTGCGAGAAGGTGAAATCGTTGGCCTCCTTGGCCCCAATGGAGCTGGTAAAACCACCAGCTTTTATATGATCGCCGGCCTCATCCCCGCTGATGCCGGAGTGGTAAGTTTCTCAGGCAATGATATTTCAACGCTACCCATGCACAAACGCGCCAGACTAGGCATGGGCTACTTGCCCCAAGAAGAATCCATCTTCCGTCACCTCAGCGTGCTCGACAACCTCCTCGCCGTGCTCGAGACCCGTAAAGATATCAGCCGCAAGGAGCGCCATCACCGAGCTGATCAATTACTTGAGCGCTTCAATATTTCCAAGCTCCGTAATTCTGAGGCCCTCTCACTTTCCGGAGGTGAAAAGCGCCGCCTTACCATCGCTCGATCTCTGTGCACAGATCCTACTCTACTCATGCTCGATGAGCCCTTTAGTGGAGTTGACCCGATCGCCGTAGGTGACATCCAAACCATCGTACGAGACTTACGTGAGCAAGATGGGCTTTCCATCTTAATTACCGATCACAATGTGCGTGAAACCCTGCACATTACCGACCATGCTTATTTACTGCATGAGGGGCAGCTCATCCTCGAAGGCGAAGCCAAAGACATTGCCACTAACCCACTCGCTCGAAAACATTACCTTGGCGAGGATTTTGTGCTTTAATCATCATACCACTGATCACAGTCCAATTTTAGATACTCATTTATTTCGCAGCTAAATGCTGCATAACACAAACAAGAAAGGAAAAAACAAATATGCAATCAGCTAATGCTAATACGCAAATTACTATTACCGTACGTCACGAAGAAGTCACCGATGCCCTGCGCGATTACGCAACCAAGAAAATCCAGGGTCTACACCTAGATTACCCAAAGATCATCGAGGCCAAAGCCATCCTCGATGCTCACAAAAACCGACATCATGCTGAAATCATTCTCTTCTGCGCTAACCACATCGTCATCGACGCCTCGACTGAGAGCAAAGACATGTATGCTGCTATTGATGAGACTATCGCCAAAATAGCCCGCCGCATGCGTAAGCACAAAACACGCTTACTCAGAAAGCACCGACCTAACAGAAGGAAAGACACGATTCGCCATCTTGACGAAAAGGTTTTTGCTTCCGATGTTCTTGATAAAATTTCCTCAGCGGAAGAGCCGGAGGCTGATCCAGAACCCATGATCATTCATCGTGAGGCATACCGCTTGCGCACCTTACTTAAGGAGGAAGCCATCATGGAACTTGAGCTCTCAGAAAAGCCGTTCATCGTTTACAACAACGAGCGTCGCAATGTGATGCAAATTCTCTACCGCCGCCAAGACGGAGATTATGCCATCATTGAGCCTTAACTAGATTAAGCGACCAAACAAACAGGGGCTCCTTAACGGGACGCCCCTTTTTTGGGCCTCAATTTTGGACTCTTGTAGATGACACCAAAACAAAAACATCTTTAAACTAAAGTCCCTTAGTTGGATCAAGTTGCTCAGTTTCCTCGGGTTGCCCTCCTTGATCCTGCTTCTCAACTACCTCAGCAGTCTCTGAGTCTTTAGCTTCGACCTCCTTTTCCAGCTCAATCACCTTCTCTACTGCTGCTTCGCTAGTAACTGCTGCTGCCTTGCCTTCATTCTCACCCGGAGAATTTCTACCCGACATTCATGTAGGAATACCGCATGCAGGCAAAATCCATAACTGCATGGAGAAATAGAGGCCAATAAAACCGACAAATAACCAAATACTGTTCATCTCTATATGTGTTTGTTTAACTTTTTTATTCCTGCCGGTTGCGCATGTTATGCGCAACCATCGTAAAGAAGGCATTCAGCTCAAGCTTGATGGACGCTGGAACATTGGTTTCATCCATCGCCTCGTCCATAAGTTCCAGCCAGCGCACAGCCTCGGCTTCACCAATGGAGAAGGGAGCGTGCCGCATCCTCAAGCGTGGATGGCCACGTTTAGCTTGATAGCGCGGATCATTGCCAAAACGAAATAACAAGAAATCACGTAAACGTTCTTCCGCCCCTACGAGGTCCTCTTCAGGATACATCGGGCCGATCAAAGGATCTTGTTTAATTCTTCGGTAAAAAGCGGCCACCATCTTGGTGAATCCGGCTTCACCGAGAATGGTATAAATGACTGCTTCGTCCATGGTGATTGATTATTTAGCAGTCATCTGACAAGAGACCAGCTTTCTATTACTCGCCTTGACGAGCTGAGGCCTTGAGACGAAGAGCGTTGAGGGCAATGAAACCTGTGGCATCATCCTGATTATATGCCTCCTCGGCGCCACCTTCCATGGTAGCAACATCCTCCGAGTAAAGTGTAAGTGGCGAGCGACGTCCTGCTTGCAGGCAATTTCCTTTGTAAAGCTTGAGTCTCACCTCACCGCACACCGTCTTTTGTGTCTCGGTAACTAGGGCCTGAATTGCATCTCGCTCAGGAGCAAACCAAAATCCGTTGTAGACCAATTGCGAGTATTTGGTGATCAAGCTATCACGCACATACTGTGCCTCACGATCCACAGTTAATGTCTCCAGGTCTCGGTGCGCCGCAAGAATGATGGTGCCTCCAGGAGTCTCGTAAACACCGCGTGATTTCATGCCGACAAAACGGTTTTCGACGATATCGATACGGCCTATGCCATGTTTGCCACCCAGGAAATTCAACACCCGCATGACACCATAGGGGCTGAGTAAGGTATAGCCGTCCTTGTCGCCCTCTACCTTGAAGTCACCCAAGTCCTCAATAATCTGAGCCAACCCATCATACTTGAGACCTATAATATTACCCTTCTCAAACAAAAACTCAACATACTCGGGAGTATCTGGAGCTTCCTCAGGAGAGACAGAGAGCACATACATATCACGATCGGCTTCACCCGTAGCATCATACCAGGTGTCCTCAAGCGCTCCTGCTTCAAAAGAAATATGCAGTAAATTACGATCCATCGAGTATGGCTTCTTCTTCGATGCAGTGACATCAATCCCATGCTCTTCACAGTAGGCGATCATCTCTGAGCGACCGGGGAACTGGGCACGGAACTCAGCATCACGCCATGGAGCAATCATCTTAATATCTGGTGCGAGGGCAGCGACGGAAAGTTCGAATCTCACCTGATCATTGCCTTTACCCGTTGCTCCGTGAGCAATGGCATCTGCACCCTCCTTGATAGCCACATCTACCATTCCTTTCGAAATACATGGGCGAGCAATTGAGGTTCCCAGAAGATAACGACCTTCATAAAGGGCATTAGCTTGAAACATAGGATAAATATAATCAGCGGCAAATTCCTCTTTCAGGTCTCCGATGTAACACTTACTAGCACCCGTGCTCAGCGCCTTTTCCTCGAGCCCATCAAGCTCCTCTCCCTGGCCAACATCAGCGCAGTAAGCGATGATTTCAGCGTTGTATTTTTCCTTGAGCCAAAGAAGGAGAACTGAGGTATCTAAACCTCCTGAATATGCGACGACGATTTTCATAGTGATATTGCGTTATAGGTAAAATCTATCCCGGCCCTAAATACCGTGAGATGCGCGGAGAAAAGCATATACAGCCCTAAGAGACAAGAGTCAAGATAGGCCAGCGATGACAGATCTTTGCCCTCCGCTCTCAATCCTCTGTTTGTCTGCCGTCCTCAGCAGGAGTGGTTTGCTCCTGAGTGGAAATAGCTGGTGCCGATTTGCTGGTGGGGAGCACCTTGCGGATCAGCTTCTTCAAGCCCCCCTCAGCAGCTAGTTCAGCGGCTTCGGCATCACGCATTGCCTTTTCCCATGCGGGAGCAAAACCAGGCGCCTGCTCTCTCATCACACTGACCGCATTCTCCATCATCTGAAGGTGACGTAATTCCGCACGCCCAGGCTTCTGCTTGGCCACGTTGAGATTAGACCTTAAATTCTCATTCTGCTCACGTAGCTCGATGAGATCAGCCTCAAGCTGATCATTGCCCTTGGCATTGATTTTAAGCTGGGTGTTAAGATGCCCCTGAAGCTCTTTGTTTTCCTCCTGCAAACGCTTCTTTTCGCTGCGCAGCATGCTGATGTCCTTGCGCATCAGCCTCCAGACCATGACGAGTAAAAATAACCCGACAACAAGTCCCCAAGTAAAGGGCTCCGAGATGATCAGCATGAATGTTTCCATAGATTAAGAATAAGTAACTCAGATCATTTTCCAAGGACTATCCTCATGCAGCAAGCATCCTAGCGCTAGGAACTCGCCTGCTTATATGATTGGTAGTTCTGATAGGTCAAAAAACCGAAGATCACCAATCCAAAGATCGAGCCCATGGATAGCAGTAAAAGCATGCACCCAGCTCCCGCGATCATGCCAACCTGGTGCATTTTTTTGCGGGATTTGATGATCTGTTCCATAAACTGGCCGCCGTCTAGTGGGAAAATCGGGATGAGGTTTAACAGAGACCACCAAACGTTGACCCAAATCAATGAATTCAAAAATCCGTAGATCGGTCGGTTGTCAGGAAAAATGCTCACCATATCCTGATGGAAGATATTCGTGTATTTGAGGTAATACTGCAATCTCAGCAAAGCCTCTGGCACCGGAAAAATAACAAACAGACAGGCAATGCTGACAACTGCAAGCAAGAGACCCGCGCCTGGGCCTGCCAGTATCATCAAGCAGCGGTTTTTTCGATCTAAGCGGCCCCCTTGCTGGTAGGCAAGACCACCCAATGCCCAAAGCCTGATCCATACCTGGCCACCTCCACGTTTCGACCCGGTGAGGGCATGTCCCAGCTCATGCACTAGCACGGAAACAAAACCAGCCATCATGAAAAGAACCACCCCCAAGTAATCTCCAGGGTAATTTCTCTGCAAGGCGTTAAGCCCACCACCAAGAAAAGCCATCGTTAGCCAAAACCATGGCTCAACGACGATAGGAATGCCAAATAAAGTAAAACGTAACATGAACTTAGTGACTTAGATTAACTCTTAGCAGCAGCCAATAGGTTAGCTGCAGAAACCAGCGCCTTGAGGCCGGCCATTTCGATGGATGGATCGACACCACAGCCCCATACTAAGGTTTGATCATCCAGACTCTTCAGTTGAATGTAGGCCGCGGAATCAGCATCAGATCCACCTCGAACCGCATGAGACCTGTAATCGGTGAGCGTGAAAGTTTTTAGATCCACTTGTTCAAGCGCATGCACAAATGCGTTGATCGGACCATTACCTAAACCACTGATTTTTTTGAGTTCCCCGTTGATTAAGATATCAGCATGGCATGCCACCTCACCTTTATTTCCAGCATGATGATCTAGCTCATAGTCACGCAAGGCCAAGGGCTCATCAAGATTGACAAACTTATCGAAAAACACCTCACGAATCTCATCTGGCGTTAGTTCACGTCCCAACTCATCAGCCAATGCATACACTAACATGCCAACCGTCGGGTGCATTGTTTTGGGCAGGTCAAAGCCGTGCTCACGATCTAGCACATAGGCCACGCCTCCTTTGCCGGACTGGGAGTTAATACGGATAATCGCCTCGTAGGAACGGCCGATATCCTGAGGGTCAATCGTCAGGTAAGGGACAGCCCACGGTGTATCAGCATCTTCCCCAACTTCCTTCTTACGGAGATCTAAGCCCTTTTTAATAGCGTCCTGATGAGATCCAGAAAATGCGGTGAAAACCAGTTCCCCTGCGTACGGATAACGTTCAGGAACACTCATGCGCGTAACCCGCTCGTATACGGCACGGATCTCTGGCAGATCAGAAAAATCAAGCCCTGTCTCAATACCGTGGCTGTTCATGTTGAGTGCCACGTTGGCAATATCGAGGTTACCGGTGCGCTCGCCATTGCCGAAGAGCGTGCCTTCAACACGGTCTGCTCCAGCCATCAAGCCGAGCTCTGTGGCTGCCGTTCCGGTGCCACGGTCGTTATGGGTATGCAGAGAAACAAGAACCGAGTCCCTGCGCTTAAGGTTTCGGCCCATCCACTCAATCATATCTGCATGTATGTTAGGTGTAGTCCACTGCACGGTATCGGGCAGATTAATAATCATCTTGTGCTCTGGGCTAGGCTGCCAGACATCAATCACGGCATTACAGCACTCCAAGGCAAAATCTAGTTCGGTATCAGAAAATGACTCNGGAGAATACTGCAGCATGATTTCCGTTTCTGGAATCGACGGGGCTAATTCTTTNACNAGCTTNGCNCCATCCACAGCAAGCTGCTTGATTTCCTCACGGCTGGCATTGCCAAAAGTAACTCGCCGCTGCAATGGTGAGGTGGAATTATAAATATGCACAATAACACGCTTGGCTCCTTTGATGGCCTCAAAGGATCTGCGGATCAGGTGCTCTCGAGTCTGAACCAAAAGCTGAATGGTTACATCATCGGGGATCAAGTCATTCTCTATTAAGTGACGACAAAAGTTGAACTCGGTGTCAGCGGCAGAAGGAAAACCAATTTCAATTTGCTTAAAACCAATGCGGCAGAGGAGCTGAAAGAACTCGAGCTTTTCCTCAATCGACATCGGCACCGGCAGAGCTTGATTGCCATCACGCAAGTCCACACTGGCCCAGACAGGGGCACTGCTAATGGTCTGATCAGGCCATTTTCTGTCAGGCAGGTCCACCGCTGGAAATGCACGGTATTTGTGGATGCTTTCGCTCTTCATGACGCGGTTTGATGCGGTTTTTTGAGTGAAATTGCAAGCTTCAAGCGCCAGCCTGATAGTATTCTTCCCCTATCGATGCACTTTTCCTACTTGTCGGCATGATAAATGAGGGGCATCTTGCTGGTAGTTATGAAACAGAATCTTCTTTTAACCTTACTTACCACGGGCATCGCCTGCTTAGGCTTGAGCTCTTGTGGCACCGGACCCTCTATGAGTGGCAGCAGCCTCTCGGCTTATCAGTCATACAACCGCCCAGCTAGCCTTCCCAGCAACCGATCCAAGGTCAGGGTCAAGGTATCAACCAGCCACCAGATGGTTTATGTCATGGAGGGATCCAAAGCGCTACTTGTCATGCCGGTCTCGGTCGGCACTGCATCAACCCCAACGCCCAAAGGGCATTTCCGTATTTTCCGAAAGGTTCAAAAACATCGCGCCAACAGCCACGGCTATGCCTACCAGGGCAACAAAGTGCGCCGATGCTATCTGCGCAGCAAGCCCTCAGGCTGGAGTTTTAAGGGCACCCCGATGCCCTACTGGTGTGAGTTCAAAACCCACTACGGCTTCCATACCGGCTGGATGAAACACCGACCATGCACCCATGGCTGCATCCGCATGCATGAGAACCTTTCACCTAAATTCTTTAACTTGGTCAAAAATGGCACTCCCGTCTATATTGCTCACTCGCTGCCTGAAGATGCAAGCTTAGGCAAAAATGTGCCCCGCCCGCCAGATGCTGGACCACTGCCCAACTACCCAACATCGATGATGCTTAGCGATGGCTATTTCCATCGCCACAGTAAGCCGACTTATAACTAAGCTGTAACTAGCCTGTTTGGCACGCTAAAGCTAAGGATAGAAAATCTTCGTATGTTGGCTGCCAGTTCAAGCTCTTGAGCTTGGAGTTGGAGACACGTTTACTGCTATTGCCACGCTTACGCTTCACCNCCCCTTGCTGCTGTCCGGGCATTGGCACACCAAAGTGTTCTGANAGAGCNNNGAAGCAATCAAACTGACTTACCGGTTCTGCTGTAATATTGTAGATCTCACCACTGGGGAATGATTCCATGGTGGCCAGTAGTATCATGGCATCAGCTACATCATCGCGGTGGACAAAATTCATGATTCGCTCACCGCGACCATCGATCCTAGCTTCACCGGACAAGACACTCTTCAAGACGTGACACCTACCGGGACCATAAAGCCCCGATAAGCGGGCTACTACTCCCCCAGCCTGAAGCACCAATTGCTCAGTTTCCCTGAGAACTTGAGCCGTCGGGCTAGTAGGGTTCGCCTCGCTGGCCTCGCTTACTATGGAATGATCTTCCTGAGGATAGACCGACGTGCTTGAGGTGAAGATAAAACGTGTATTGGGATATCGCCTCAATAGGCTACGGCAGCCTTCGAGATAAACCTTTCGATAAGACTCTTCCCCGCCACCACCTGAAGCAGCGCAGTGAATGATCAGGTCATAGCCATCGGGCAAAGCCGCTACGTCATCTGCTGATGAAAGGTCACAGGCAATGGCTCCGTCAGTACCACTTCGGTTCAGCTTGCTCACCTGCCAACCG
>JGI20153J14295_10002743_pt1 | contig 12256 bp, 12 predicted proteins | sample COG_03_FD_14295 | JGI IMG/M metagenome (IMG submission 14295) | reverse complement strand
AGAGGGCCGCAGCGCGTTCGCCGTCGGACGTCCACCAGTGCAAGACTTCTAGATCCTCGCCATAACTGGCCAGGCTGCTGAACCCTTGCAGCAAACACAGCAGGGTCACTAGTGATAATCGTTTGATAGTAGTCACTCGATCTTTTTTATTATTAGCATTGACCGAGCCTAGGCGTCCCCCGGTACCTTGCCAAGTGTTATTTCCGCCATAGAGCCCGACAAAGGGTAATTTTTTCTATCGCATTGTAACAAAACCTTGCAAAGCACCCCACTGACTAAGGTTGCAACACCTAAAATATGTGCCTTGCAGCGCCACAAGCCAGTTGGTGTCGGCGTGCAAACAACCCGCAAAGCGCCGCCCTTGGGTCCCTTGCAGCTTTGTAACGCCCAGGCCGGAGCCGCGTTATGGGGTTCCGGGTTTTGGCGTTAGGGTGATCTAGATGGTCGTTGTCCAGTCGCTCGTTTGGCGACCGGTTATCGGCGGGTCGCAACAAAAATCGGCCCACTTAGCAGACAACCGTTACCTAAGCAGTACTTCTTTTTTAGTACGAACACCAGCATGAACAGTTCTTATACCAACAGCAATACTAACAATAATAAGGAATACCTCATGACAAAATTATCAGCCATCAGTGCCGCGGTCTTGTTTTCGATGACCGGCGGTTATGCCATGCACGCCCTCGCCGGCGATGTCGTTATCGAAAGTTGGCGCACCGACGATAAGGATCTTTGGGAAGACGTACTGATCCCGACCTTTAACAGTCAATACCCAGATATCAATGTCAGCTTCGCACCGACCAATCCACCCGACTATAACGCCACAATGGACTCGCGCTTTAAAGGCGGCACCGCCGGTGACCTAGTCACCTGTCGGCCTTTTGAAGTCTCCCTCAGCTGGTTCAATCGGGGCTTCCTAGCGCCCCGCTCAACGGTCAAGCCGGTTTGGAAAACTTCCCGGCGTTCGCGAAAAACGCCTGGACTAAGGGCTCCACGCCCTACTGCATGCCAATCGCCTCGGTAATGCATGGCTTTTTCTACAACAAGGACGCTTTTAAGTCATTAAACCTCAGCGTACCGAAAACCGAAGCGGAATTTATTAAGGTCTTAGCGGCACTGGCGGCAGACGGCGAATATACGCCACTGGCCTTGGGTACCAACGATCAGTGGGAATCCTATGAGGTGGTCTATGCCGGCATGGGACCTAACTATTGGCAGGGTGAGGCTGGACGTAAAGGTCTAATCGACGGTAGCAAGAAGTTTACTGATGCCGAATTTGTCGATGCTTGGTCGTATTTGGCCAAATGGAAGCCATATATGGGCAAGGGCTATCAAGCACAGACCTACTCTGATTCACAGACCCTGTTCAGCCTCGGTCGCTCTGCGATCTATCCAGGTGGTTCATGGGAAATTGCCGGCTTCAACAAGGCTATTGAAGGCGAATTTGAATACGGTGCCTTCTATCCACCGGTTAAAAAATCCGGTGATACCTGCTATATCTCCGATCACGTCGATATCGGCATGGGCATCAACAAAAACGCCAAGAATCCTAAAGACGCTGCGATATTTTTGGAGTGGATCGGTTCGGCCGAATTTGCCGATCTGTACACCAACAAGGTTACCGGTTTCTTTTCACTGTCTAACCACTCGGTCAACATCAATGATCCAGTGGCCGCCGAAGTTATGGCATGGCGCAGTGACTGCGAATCAACCGTTCGTGTCCATTCTGAAATCAAGGCTGATGGTATCTTAAGTGCACTTTACAGTGCCTCTGCTGAAGTCCTAAACGGCACGACTACGCCAAAAGAGGCCGGCGCGGAAGTCCAAGCGGTAATGGGCGCCAACTAAATAAAGCCCCGAATGAAGGACCCTCTGGGTCCTTCTTATTAGGATTCCTATGAATAAATTCCCCTGGCATTTGGTCGTTTTTTTAGCCCCGGCCTTTATTATTTACGGTGTTTTCAGTGCCCTGCCACTGGCCGACACACTCCGTTTAAGCATCTTTACCGAGGATAGTTTCGGAGTCCGCAGCTTTCTCGGCTGGGGCAACTATGAATTTGTGTTTCAGGATGCGCTGATGAGTCAGGCCTTTTGGAATGCCCTCTGGGTAAACTGCAAGTTTTTCTTTATCAATATGATCATTCAAAATCCTATTGCCTTACTGCTGGCGGCCCTATTGGCCACCGGACGAATTCGCGGCGTGGCCTTTTATCGCACCGCTATCTTTCTACCGACCCTGTTGTCGGTTGTCATTGTCGGTTTTGTCTGGAAACTGATGTTAAGCCCAGTGTGGGGTGTAGGCGAAACCCTGATGGCGATGGTCGGCTTGGAAGACTACTTTGGCCCCTGGTTGGGTATGCCGGAAAGCTCGCTCATTACCGTCTCATTAATCTCTGTGTGGCAATATATTGGCCTGCCGATGATCCTGATTTACGCGGCCCTGATCGGTATTCCCGACGAGTTACTCGACGCCGCCTATGTCGACGGCTCTAAACCATTGCGGACCTTCTTCGCGATTCAGTTGCCGCTGATCTATCCCACGCTCGGCCTAGTTACCATCCTCACCTTTGTCGGCAACTTCAATGCCTTCGATCTGATGTACAGCGTCTATAGCGGGGCCGGCGGTGGACCGGAACAGTCGGTCGATGTCTTAGGTACCTTTTTTTACCGGACCTTTTTCGGTTTCGCCAGCCAGATTGGCAGCACGACCATGGGGGCCACAGTTGCCTCACTCATGTTCCTGGTGATTTGTGTCGGGGTCGGACTGTATTTTTACTTTGTCCAACGCAGATTGCTGCGTCACCAATTCTAAGGATACCCTATGATACGTCTGCGTAATCTGGCTCGACCGGCCTTAGTCCATGCGGTATTGCTGTCTTATACGGTACTCGCATTGTTCCCGATATTTTTGGTGATCATCAACTCCTTTAAGAGTAAACGGGCCATCTTTAACGACCCGCTCGCTCTGCCGACGCCGGCGACCTTTTCCCTAGTGGGCTATGAAAAGGTGCTCCAGGAATCGGAGGTACTGACTTTTTTCGCCAATAGTTTGATCGTCACCCTGGTGTCCCTCTTGCTAATTCTTACCTTCGGCGCGATGGCGGCCTGGGGCCTGTCGGAGTATAAGTTTCGCGGCAACCGCTGGCTTTACTTTATAATGGGCTTTGGCATTATGGTGCCGATCCGCTTGGGCACGGTCAGCATCCTCAGCACCATGGTTTCGCTCAATTTAACCAACACATTGACTGCCTTAATTCTGGTCTATACGGCCCAAGGTTTGCCCTTGGCGGTGTTTATTTTGGCGGAATTTATGAACCAAATTCCCAAGGATTTAAAAGAGGCTGCGCGCTGTGATTCGGTCAGCGAATATAAGATATTTGCGCAAATCATTGTGCCACTGATTCGTCCGGCTATAGCGACAGTTGCGGTGTTTTCGATGATCCCGATCTGGAACGATCTGTGGTTTCCCTTGATCCTGGCACCGGGCAGTTCGACCCAGACCATTACCCTAGGCGTACAACAGTTTATCGGTCAATACACCACCAATTGGAACGCTGTCTTGGCTTCGTTAAGCCTTGCGGTGCTGCCGGTGGTCGGTTTGTATTTCGTTTTTTCTCGTCAACTCATTCGCGGCATTACCTCCGGTGCGGTCAAATAACAAGGGTTTCCCATGGCAAATGTATCTCTTCACAAGATTGGCAAGCTCTACGGTAAAACTCGGGTGTTGTCGGATATCAATCTGACTATCGACGAAGGCGACTTCGTGGTCTTGGTCGGGCCCTCTGGTTGCGGTAAATCCACGCTGCTGCGCATGATGGCGGGTTTGGAACCCATTACCGAAGGCGAACTGCAAATGGAAGGTGAGCGAGTCAATCACTGGACACCGTCGGAACGCAAGATTGCGATGGTCTTTCAGTCTTATGCACTCTACCCCCACATGAGCGTCTATAAAAACATGGCCTTTGGCCTAAAGGCGAACAAGCTCGGTAAAGATGCAATAGCGACACGCATCCAGCATGCCGCACGCATTCTCAAAATCGATGCTCTGTTAGAGCGCCTACCGAAAGAATTATCCGGTGGCCAGCGTCAACGGGTGGCCATCGGCAGGGCGATTGTGCGCGAACCGCGCCTGTTTTTATTCGACGAGCCGCTGTCCAATTTGGATGCAGCGTTGCGCGTGCAAACTCGTTTGGAGATCTCCAAACTGCACCAGCAATTGCGCGCCACCATCGTTTATGTGACCCATGATCAGGTTGAAGCCATGACCCTGGGCAACAAGATCGTCGTGCTCAATGACGGCGCCATTGCCCAAACCGGCTCGCCCTTGGAGCTTTACCAACAGCCGGCCACTGAATTTGTCGCCACCTTTATTGGCTCGCCGACCATGAACCTTTTACCCGGTCAGATTAAGGCCATCGATGCCGATGGTTGTACCATCGTGCTGTCCTGTGGCGGTGAGGTGACGGTTAATGTGCTAACCGAGCAGGCCGCGGTGGGCGATCGCGTTAAGGTCGGGATTCGCTCCGAACATCTGGCCGAAGACGACAGCCACGATCAGCGGCTCTATGGCAAGGTGAGTCTGGTTGAACATTTGGGTGAGGTGAACTTTATCTACCTGACTTTGGCCGATGGTCAGGAACTGGTCTTGCGCGGCGACGGCAACCGGGCCGTGGCCATTGGCGAGGAATTGGTGGTCTCGGCGCGCGCTGCGGACTGTTATCTGTTCGACCAGCACGGCCAGGCCTTTCTGCGCCGTTACCCTGGTAATATGCTGATCGAACCGAAGTTGGCCGCCTTGTCCGCGAGTCAGGCCTAGGCCACTGAACGCCTGGCGAGGGCTAGGTTAGCAATGGCCAACGTGGCCCTATGGTGAGGCCTTAGCCAGTTTTACCACGCCAGCCGTTCACCATCATAATTCCAAAATTGGCCGGAGTCGGCCATATCAAAGTTGATCAGAGTTGCGGCCAAGCCGCTCGCGCTCTGTTCGACACTGATGTCACCATTCGGGCCGCCCATATCCGTTCGAACCCAACCCGGATGCATCAAGTAGACGCCGATTTTTTGCGGTTTGAGCTCGACCGCCAGACATTGCATGGCCTTGTTGAGGGCCGCTTTGGAGCTGCGGTAGGCGATAGAATCACTGCGCTCGCGGGCAAGGGATCCCATGGCACTTGAAATGGTGACAATTTTGGGTTGATTGGACTTGGACAGGTTGGCCATTAAAGCCTGTGTGACGCGCATCGGCGACAGGGTATTGATCTGCAGAACGGTGAGCCAATCGTCCAAATCCAATTCGCTATACGTGTCCTCGCTGCCACCGCGAACACCGGCATTGTTGATCAGAATATCGACGGTACAATCATCCAGTGCGTCCTTCAGGCGATCTACCGACGCTTGCTCGCTCAACTCCACTATATGGGTCTCGATAGTTTTGCCCAGCTCCGCCGCCAATTGCGTCACGCGCGCCTGGGCCGCTTCATCGCGCACGGTACCGATAACCCGATAGTCCCGATCCAAAAATTCTTTAACCAGCTGAAAACCTATACCGCGGCCAACGCCGGTGATTAATATCGTATTCATAGTCTGCCCCACTTTCACCCACACAATTGCCCTAGCATGAACCTATCTAGGGTATTAACACAAACTTACCAACATGCTTTTTCTCAAGAAATTCTTGTTGCGCTTGGGCGATGGCCGTTAAGGCAAAGCTCTTGGCAAGCAGGGGCTGAATTTCACCCTGTTCGATATACCGCACTATAGCCGGAAAGACCGGTTCATCCCAGGCCGTTGTACCGATCAGGGTGAGGTCCTTAAGGTACATGTCGCGCATATCCAAGGCCACGATCGGACCGGATATAGCGCCCGAGGAGACCAGACGTCCGCCGCGCTTCAACAGTTTGAGCAGGGTCGGGAAGCCGGCGCCGCCGACATTATCCACCACCACATCGACAGTCTGTTCACCCAGTGCCGCGATGAGATCGGCAGAGCGGCCGAATAACAGGTCCGCGCCAATCTCTGCGACGCGCGCGTGCTTAGCCTCACCGGCAATGGCGATCACCCGTGCGCCCCGACGCTTGGCCAACTGCACCGCGGCTGAGCCAACACCACCGGAGGCACCCGCGATTAACACGGTTTCACCGGCCTGAACATTGGCCCGATGCAACATATTCTCGGCCGTGCCGTAGGCACAGGGGATGGTGCCCAGTTCGGCGTCGGTCCAAGCGCATCGGATCGGGAACACCTCACTGGCTTTGACTTTGACATATTGCGCAAAGGCGCCATTAAAATCCGACCCCATCCAGCTGTTGGCCAAGGATTCAAAGCCGCCATCGCGACTGCAGGGCCGGATCAGCACCCGGTTGTCGAGCAAACGGGTGTCGACATCGCTGGCAACCTGCACCACTCGACCACAGCAATCGGTACCCTGAATCAACGGAAAGGCGGTTTGTGCATTCCAACCTCCATCTGCCTGCCCCCCTGCCGAGGGGTCTGCAGCGATGTCGTTGGTCGCGCCCTGCACCGCGGCAGAATACCAGCCCAAGCGCGTGTTGATCTCGGTATTGTTTACCCCCGCGGCCAACACCTTGACCAATACCTCCCCTGGGCCGATCTCAGGCATGGGCACCTCGCTAGCGACCAGCTGATCGTAACCCCCATGGCCGAGGGTTAGGATGGCGGTCATTGAACTCTTAGGCACGTTGGGGTTCCTTCAATTGATACATGAGGTGAGCAGTTACTCTACAGCAAAAACACGCGGAATTTGCATTAACTGGCCCCCAACATTCTCTACCAGTGTTGCCACTAGAGAGCTGGCCGGGGCTTGGGCTGATCACCTCGGGCATCCAATGTCGCCCAACTGGCGGCACCAAGAATAATGATGCCACCGGTAATTTCTAACAGGGTCGGAAATTCATCGAGGATCAAAAAGGCCAGACCAATGGCATAGACCGGCTGAATCATGCCCATCAGTGATGCACGTGTTGGACCGAGATGTTTTAACGCATAGAGGTAGCCCGTATGCGGCAGCGCGACAAAGACCACGCCGAGTAAGGCGAGCAGCAACCAGTCCTGTTGGTTGGCGGACTGAACCGGTTCAAGACCAAAAAACAGACCCAGAGCGACGACCGCAGTGAGCANCTGCAACCACATTTGCATCAATGATGGGATATGGCTGGCCAAGTATTTGCTGAANAGGTTCCGACTGGCAAACAGGATGGCTGAGATCAAACCCAGCCCGATNGCTGGCAAGTTAAAGCCGGAGCTCAAGGANTGCAGTGAGACCAGAGCGATACCGACCAGGCCGGATAGGGCGAGCAAAAGCTGCTGCCGGTTGGGTCGTTGGCGATGAATCAAGGCCTCGCCGAGGGTGGTAAAGACCGGATGGGTGTAGAGCATAATCAGACCCAGAGCAACGGTTGATGCCTGGACTGACTGATAGAACGTGACCCAATGCGTTACCGTTAGCAGGCCGATCAGGATGCCAAAAAACAAATCCATAGGTCGAAAATAAAATGATTTTTTAAGTGCCAACGCGAGTAAGGTCAACACCAAAAAACCAGGCACAGAGCGCAAATAGATAATTTCCGCAGCAGGAAGGTCGATGATTTTGGCAAAGAGTGCGCCACAGGCCCAGAAAAAAATTGTTAAATGCAGTGTAATTGTTGGTGCGGATGAATTGTTCGGCACACATACCTCGGTGTTGGTAGTTACGACGCGCCGGACTGAACGGCCATCGGGAAGGAGACCGGCTTAGCTGCTTTCGCGCGGCACAATCTTAAAACCCACATCGATGTGGGTCGGACAGGGTTTATCTTGCAGCCGGTCGAGTAAACATTGGGCGGCCTTCTGGCCCATCTCAAACCGCGGTATCGCCACACTGGTTAAGCGAGGCGATATCGCACTGGCGATTTCCAGATCGTTAAAGCCGGCTATCGCCAATTGCTGCGGGACCTTGATACCTCGGCGTTGACACTCGAAGATGGCCCCCGCCGCGAGATCGTCATTACTGCAAAACAGCGCGTCGATCTGGTTGTGCTCGGAAACCAGTTTAACCATTAATTCGGCACCGGCCTGAAAGGAGGTGTGGGCAAAGCTGGTCGAGATATAGTCTTCCGATGGCAAGCTGTGGTCGATCAGCGCTTGGCGATAGCCCTGAAGCCTTCGTTGGGTCCGATTGTCCATGCGCGCGCCGATAAAGCCGATATGCCGGTAACCTTTCTGGATCAAATGTTCGGTCATCGCATAACCGGCGTCAAACTGAGAGATACCAACATTGATATCGATCGGGTTGTCGCCTAACTCCATGACCTGAACGACCGGTATACCGATATTCATCAAGCGTTGCCGGGCGCTATCGGATTGATCGATACCGGTTAGGATCATACCGTCCGGATTTTGCTCGAGCATGGTTTCAATAAGCTCTTCTTCCTGGACCGAGGAATAGTGCGTATTGGTCAATAACATCTTATAACCGGCAGGGGTCAGGGTGTTGTAGATGCCATCTAAGAGGCTTGAAAACACCGAATTGGACAAGGACGGAAACAGTACACTAATAATCTTTGTTTCCGACGACACCAACGAGCGTGCCGCCTGGTTAGGTATATACCCTAGCGTCTTAACAGCCTTATCAATTTTTTGGCGCAACTTATCTGTGACCATGTCGGGTCTTTTCAGTGCTCTAGACACCGTTATCGGGCTGACACCCGCAAGCGTTGCGACATCGGCTAGCGTGACGCGCCCTGAACTCCGTCGAGGATTTTTTGGGTATTCGGTGTCCATGCTTATTAGTCAGTGCGCCTGTTGTGTAGCGCTTTACTATAGGTCGGTTAATGGCGAATGTCATCAAGCCTGACAGCGTTATCAGCATAATTTAAAAAAAACTAAGTAAATCAGNCTTTTTGANCATTGACAGCGCTATCATTTACCCATAATCTCACTCCCCTGTCGCCGAATGACCTCAACTGAGTTGATGCTTCTCGTAGACATACCGAGTTTAAGTACCCTGCCAGTCGGCCGGGTAGCTAGTTTCCCAAGACAAATATAAAAAACAAGGAACAACCGTATGACTTTCAAGATTGACCGTAAATTCAACGCCTTGGCTGCTGCAGTAATCATGACTGCCGGTATGGCAACAGTTGCCGAAGCAGCAAAGTATGAGTGGACTATTCAGACCTCCGCTCAGGCGGGTGACAACTTCTTTCCCATTGAACAGGCATGGGCAGATCGAGTCGGCGTAATGTCCAATGGCGAGATCAGCATCAACTTAGTACCGGTGAACTCCGTTGTGCAGTATAACGAAACGCTTGAGGCTGTCGGTGCCGGCATCCTGCAAGGCCACCTAACGGATCCTTCATACTTCAGCGGTAAAGATCCAGCGTTCGCGATGTTGGGCAACTTAGTTGGTGCTTGGAGCCATCCGTCCCAGATGATTAAATTCATGGAATACGGTGGCGGCAACGAAGTTTATAACAAGCTGGTAAACCCGTACGGCCTACAATTTATTGGTGCAGCCTCTACTGGTGTGGAAGCATTTGTTTCCAGCAAGCCAATCCGCTCAGTTGCCGACTTTAAAGGCATCAAGATGCGCGCGCCAGAAGGCATGGTACAAGAAGTATTTGCCGCAGTAGGTGCCTCACCGGTAAACCTGCCAGGTTCAGAGGTCTATACGTCTCTGGATAAGGGCGTTATTGATGCAGCAGACTATACCGTGTTCTCAACCAACCATGCTCAGGGCCTGCACAAGTTTGCCAAGTACCCGCTCTACCCTGGCTTCCACTCCATGCCAACACTGGCTATATCTCTGAATAAGACTATTTGGGATTCACTGCCTGCTAACTTGCAAGAAGTTATGACTGTTTCTGTGCGCGACTTTAGCCGCGACATCGTTCAGCAGTTGGAAATGATGGATAACATCGTGGTTGTTGAAGCTCGTGCCGATAAGAGCATTGAAATCATCAACTGGTCTGATGAAGAACGTAACAAGTTCCGCGCTATAGCACAGGGCCAATGGTCTAAATGGGCTGAGCGTTCTGACATGGCCGGCGAAGTATATGCTGCTGTATCGGTTTACTTGGAAAGCCAAGGTCTTCTTGATTAAATAGTCGCCATTAATCAACTGAAGCGGCCTCTTCATTTTTAATGAAGGGGCCTTTATCTATAACAAAAGGTATTTGTTATGAGTTCAAGTCCTGTCACCGGCGACAACAATTCCAGTAATCTGAGCACAACCATCCCTAAAATTGAAGACATTCAAACTGAGGTTGCATACGACCACATGGCCGATGTTGTCTTTAAAAATAGGTTGGATGTTTGGATCGACAAGCTCGGTAACTTTGTCTCCTATGCTTTTATGGTTAGCGTGGCGATCAGTTTTTATGAAATCATCAGTCGATATTTTTTCGACGCGCCAACGATATGGGTGCATGAAACCACCATTATGATCTGCGCGTTGTGCATGGCCTATGGCGGCGCTTACTGCCTAGCCCGAGACAGCCATATCCGCATCCGAGTGATCTACGATGTTGTTGGCCCCAAGGGCAAACGTATTTTAGACATTATCAACGGTGTCTTATCGGTATTTTATTGTTTATTAATTGCCTACGCGGCCTTTATTTTGGCCGAGAAAGCACTCTTCAATCCGCTTGGCGAATTCCGTTTGGAAACGACAGGTTCCGCCTGGGATCCAATATATCCCGCGTTGGTCAAAACGGGTCTGTTCTTGGTGTTGATCACCATGACCTTACAGAGCCTGCTACATCTCGTTCAAGCCATTTTTCGCAAACAACCGGAGGCCTAAGGTATGTTTGAATTTGCCTCAATGGGTATCGAAGCTGCATCCTATTTAATTGTCGGAAGTATTCTTCTATTGTTATTAACTGGCCTACCCCTGGCCTTTATTACCGGCTTGGTTGCCCTGATTTTCACCCTCGGTTGGTTCGGGCCGATGGCGATCCCACTGGTCACCAGTCGTATCTACAGTTTTATTAACGAGTATGTGCTCATTGCCATTCCAATGTTTGTGCTGATGGCATCGATATTGGACCGCTCCGGTATCGCTCGAGACCTCTACAATACCATGCGCGTTTTTGCCGGCCAGTTACGCGGTGGCGTGGCGGTACAGACCTTGGTAGTGGCCATCTTTCTGGCGGCCATGTCGGGCATTATCGGCGGTGAAATCGTGCTTCTCGGTTTGCTTGCCTTACCGCAGATGCTGCGCCTGGGCTATGACCAACGTTTGTCGATCGGCACGGTAGTCGCTGGCGGATCATTGGGCACCATGGTCCCGCCAAGTATTGTGTTAATTATCTATGGCTTAACCGCCAACGTCTCGATTAGCGACCTGTTTTTGGCGACGGTCTTGCCGGCGATGTTGCTCGGTGGATTCTATGTCTCATATATCCTGATCCGCTGCTACATCAACCCAGCCATGGGGCCGATAGCACCGAAAGAAGAATCTCAAATGGGTTGGCCTCAGAAACTCAAGATGCTCAAAGGTATTGCCTTGCCGATTGCCGTAGCGGTCTGGGTTTTGGGCTCTATCTATGGCGGTATCGCGTCGATTACCGAAGCGGCCTGTATGGGCGTGGTAGGTGTGGTTATTTCGACCTGGGTCCGTAAAGAATTGACCTGGCCGATGATTCGAGACAGCTTGCGCCAAACCCTGAACACGTGCGGCATGATTATCTGGATCGGTATCGGTGCCAGTGCACTAGTGGGTGTATACAACCTGATGGGCGGCAACCGCTTTGTTGAGTCGGTTATCCTCGGGCTCGATGTCGCACCGATCGTGGTGATCATGATTATGATGGGCATCTTGCTGGTATTGGGTCTGTTCATGGACTGGATTGGTATTGCCTTGCTGACTATGCCGATCTTTGTTCCGATCGTTATCTCATTGGGCTTCAATCCCGTTTGGTTTGGCATCCTGTTTTCCATGAACATGCAGGTGTCCTATATCAGTCCACCCTTCGGTCCGGCAGCCTTTTACCTTAAAAGTGTCGCGCCGCCGAATATTACCCTGCGCGAAATCTTTCTCTCAATGTGGCCCTTTATTCTTCTGCAATTATGCGCTTTGGGTTTGGTTCTCACCTTCCCACAGATCGCCTTGTGGTTGCCCGGCTTGTAACAGAAAAAAAATTAAGGCGGATATCTGGCGATAACCGCCCAATAGCTAAGAGGCTGCGAACTATTTATAACGAACGCTGACCAGCCTTTGCATGCTTAGCACTTTATAGGAAATTAGAACATGACACAGACAACA
>JGI20153J14295_10002738_pt1 | contig 12275 bp, 14 predicted proteins | sample COG_03_FD_14295 | JGI IMG/M metagenome (IMG submission 14295) | reverse complement strand
ATATTTGAAATTAAGAACGAACGAATTATACTATTGATTATGGAAAACAAGGACACTTTCCTATTTGACCGCAGAAAATATCTAGTACTTATCGCTGGATTGGTGATGCTGGCTATTGGGTTCGCATTAATGTTGGGTGGCGGTTCAGAAGCACCAGACGAATTCAACGAAGAGATTTTTGGGACACAGCGCATTGGGGTGGCTCCATGGTTCATTTTTATTGGACTGTTGTTGCCTATCGCTGCCATCATGATGAAAAAAAAGGAAGATTAATAGTTGATTATGACGCCAATTCAAGCCTTAATCTTAGGTCTAATTCAGGGCCTTACGGAATTCTTACCGGTAAGCTCTTCGGGCCACCTGGAAATAGGTAAAGCTCTTTTTGGACTTGAATTATCAGGAGCGCAAAGCCTTGCATTTGATGTTGTAGTGCATGCAGGAACCGCCTTATCTACGATAGTTGTCTTTAGAAAAGATATTGCACAGATCATTACGGGTCTGCTAAAGTTTGAATGGAATGCGGAGACCAAATTTGCCAGTTTCGTTTTGCTTTCGATGCTACCGGCTGCGTTTATCGGATTAGTTTTCGAAGAGGAGATCGGTGCTTTATTTGAAGGCCAATTATTATTGATTGGTGGCATGCTCGCCCTTACCGGGTTATTGCTCTTTCTCGCAGACCGTGCGAAAGAAACTCGGAAAAGTGTTCAAGGCATTGATGCATTTGTGATTGGCTTAGCCCAAGCGGTGGCTATTTTGCCGGGTATTTCTCGAAGTGGTGCCACCATATCCACCTCCGTAATTTTGGGTATAGACCGTGCCAAGGCAGCACGCTTTTCTTTCTTAATGGTGCTGCCTATTATTTTAGGCAAAGCATTTTTAGACGCGAAGGACATCGTAGCAGGTGAAACTATGGGCGAGGAAGTCAGCGGTGCCGTTTTAATTATCGGCTTACTTGCGGCGTTTCTAAGTGGAATTGCGGCTTGTAATTGGATGATTGCGCTAGTAAAGCGCAGCCAATTAAAATATTTCTCTTACTACTGTTTTGCGGTGGCTGCCATCGTGTTGATCAGTCAACTCGTCTAAAGGTTGACCAAGGATTCTATTTTGGCAGGCGAAGTCTTGCTGGTGGATAAGCCGTTAGAATGGACCAGCTTTCAGGCTGTGTCGAAAATTCGTTTCACCCTTCAAAAAGAATTGGGTCTTAAAAAGCTGAAGGTAGGACATGCGGGAACCCTGGATCCGCTTGCAACTGGCTTGCTTATTATCTGCGTTGGTAAAAAGACAAAGGAGATTTCGACTTTTATGGGGCAAGCCAAGGAATACATTGCGCAGATCACCTTTGGTGGCACGACGCCTTCGTACGATTTGGAAAGCGAAATTGATGCAACTTTTCCAACCGAACATCTTTCCATTGAAGCAATAAAGGATGTGCTTCCGCAGTTTCAAGGAGTGATTCAGCAATACCCGCCAATATTCTCAGCCATCAAGCAGGGCGGGGTGCGGATGTATGAAAAAGCCCGTGCCGGTGAAGAGGTTGTTGTCGAGCCGCGCACTGTTCAGATTGATGAAATTGAAATCCTGTCTTTTGAGAACAATGTGCTAAGGTTGCGGGTGTTGTGTGGAAAGGGCACGTACATCCGTTCGTTAGCACATGATTTAGGCAAGGCGCTAAATTCAGGAGCGCATTTGAGTGCCCTGCGTAGAACGAAAATCGGGTCCTTCGCCGCCGATGGCGCAAAGAACCCGATAGAATGGTCTGCGTATTTTAAATCTTCGTTAGAAGATTAGTCTAAATAGTTACTTTTCCAGAGGTTGGCATTGAAATTTTTCATTCTACTAAAGCCATAAAGAGCAGTCATAGCCCCAGTCGAAAAGACCATCCAAAAGAAGAAGATTACACGGATATGCATGATAGTTCCAGTATCCTTTGGTCCGCGAATAAGGCTTTCAGGAAAGAGTAGTGCTACGGCTAGACAAAATCCAAAAACGGTTTTCATGAGGCTTTCGAAATCTCTGAACGGATATACTAATGCCCTGCGCAACGGGTGGAGATCATTGCCCCATTTTGCAATCAGGTAGTGGTATCCGCCGCCCATAGGAACGAAGAGTAAGGGGTCTTTGTCCTTTTCCGCCAATTTAAACATGCCTGCGGGTGCAATCATTTTGAAGCCTTTAATTTCACGACCCTGAGTAGCTTCAAAATCCTTTACAGCATCTAACGCTTCACTAGGGAAGTACCGTTGAATCGTTTCGAGTCTAAAAAGCGAAGTCTGTAATCAACACAGAGCTTTTTAATGTCGGAGATGTGGTAGATCCTATTCGTGTCCAGAGCGTCAAAGTGCAACGCTTCCTGACCGCCTTCCGATGCGAAAAGGTTCTGTAAGATTCGTTCCCCGTCAGAAGGAGCATTCAATAAGATCTTGAATCCATCCAGTAGATCTTGATGGGCTGAGGTTGTGTTTTTCGAGCGTAACGCGCTCAACTTTTCGTGTAGATTAACTCCCATAATAAGGTATTTGAAGACTTCGGTTCAATTACTGTGTGGCGAGTAGGTTTAACAAATGTCGGAACTGCATTGTTTAAAATCAATTGGTTCACATAAAACTTGACAAAGGGGGTGTCGAAATCGTATCTTCGCCGTTCTCTATTTATTAATTTTTCAAAGCCCGTAAGCTATGAAAATGAAACTTTCACACTTCGCTTATGACCTCCCGAAGGAGCTCATCGCGCAAGAACCCACAATTCACCGCGACGATAGTCGCTTAATGGTTGTTCACAAAGACACTGGTGAAATTGAACACAAGCACTTTCATGAAGTCATCGATTATTTTGACGATGGCGACGTCATGGTCCTTAACAATACCAAAGTTTTTCCTGCAAGGATGTGGGGAAATAAGGAGAAGACCGGTGCGCGCATCGAAGTTTTTCTGCTTCGCGAGTTGAATTCGGAAAGCCGTTTGTGGGACGTACTGGTAGATCCAGCACGCAAAATAAGAATAGGCAACAAGTTGTACTTCGGAGAGGATGATTCGTTAGTAGCTGAGGTTATCGATAATACCACTTCTCGCGGGAGAACGCTTCGTTTTCTTTTTGACGGTAGCTATGAGGAGTTCCGCGCAAAATTGAAGGAAATGGGCGAAACCCCCTTGCCTAAATACATTGATCGCGAGCCTACAGAGGAAGATGGCGAACGCTACCAGACCATTTTTGCAAAGGTCGAAGGTGCGGTAGCTGCGCCTGTGGCCGGATTGCATTTCTCAAAGCATCTGATGAAGCGTTTGGAAATCAAAGGTGTTCATTTACCTGAGTTGACGCATCATGTGGGCTTAGGAACTTTCCGTCCGGTTGAGGTCGAAGACTTAAGTAAGCATAAAATGGATAGTGAGCAATATTTCTTGCCGCAGCGCACCGCTGATACCATTAATACCGCATTGGCTGAAAAACGCAGAGTATGTGCTATAGGTACCACGACCGTTCGAACCATTGAGAGCTCTTTGACTACAGGTGGTCGTGTGACGGGCAGCGAAGGATGGACTAATAAATTTATATTCCCTCCCTATGAAATTCAAGTACCGGACGCGATGGTCACCAACTTCCATCCTCCAGGTTCTACTTTATTGATGATGAACAGTGCTATGTTGGGTCACGATTTGGCCATGCATTCTATTAATGAAGCCATTAAGGAGAAGTACCGCTTCCTGGCTTTCGGTGATGCAATGTTGATTATCTAATGGAGATGTCACCACTTTTAGGAGCCCTGCAGTTTACACTGTGGGGCTTTTTATTTGATACTATTAAAGGCTAGTAGATAGTTTTTGGCAACATCTTCCCAATTGAAGTGCTCTTGAATACGCTCTCGAGAAAGACGGGCTTGTTCGCTTCGAATTTCCGAGGCCGGACGTTGCGTAAGTAGCAGTGCCAGCGCTTCTTCGTCTTTCCACAAGGCCCCTAAACCTCCTAAGACGCTTGCATTAAAAGGATTCTCGTGTGCTAAAACCATAGCGCCCGAACCCATGGCCTCAAGGAGTGCAGGATTTGTACCGCCTACACTATGTCCGTGCAAATAAAATATGGCTCGTGTGCGCAGGGCATTAAGGATATTTTTATCATAAATAGTGCCGGCGTAAATGATGTTTGGTTCTGGAAAAGTGGCTTTAAGTTTTCTCCCGTAACGCGTCGTATAATCGCCAACAGTAATTAGTGTTTCACCGGTGGCCGCTGCGGCATCTAGAATTTCAAATACATGATTATCTGGCTGTATTCGTCCAATGTGCAGGTGAAAGTTCTCCGTAGGTAAGTGATTATTAGCTAACAGTTCTTTGGCCTGTTTTTCTTCCTTGACAACCACGCTGCCGTAGGCAATAGTTCGTATTGGTGTTGGGAATTTATTGAGGTAGTTGGCAATTTCTGGATTGTCGGCAATTAAAAGTTTTGAACGTTTGGCTGCGCGGCGCTCACTCCATTTCAAGAATAAAGAGAGTAGGCCGGCATATTTGGCTCTTTGATGCTCTAACCCGTCCATATTGGTCACCGTTTTGTGCTTCGGCCAGAGAAAGGACCAAATCCCACTTGTGGTGTAGCCCAATTGAAGAATTATATCGAAGTTTTTACGCCGTGCATCGAGTATACATAATAGATCATAGACGAATTGGCCGGCCAGTCCTAAACGCCTCTCAGGATTGAAAATGTGGCGAATCTTAACGCCGTCCAGTTCAGATATTTTTTCAGGATGATCACTAATGGTGTAGACCACTACTTCATGGCCCGCCTTTACCCACAATGGTGCGGTTTGAGCGGCCATTTCTTCAAAGCCTCCGTATCGGTTTGGAATCCCTCTAGATCCTAGTACTGCAATCTTCACTCGTTAAAAGTAGGATATTTCTTTGGTCTCTGTTAGCTTAATAGGTAACCCGTTAATGAAAACCTATCCGTCATGGAAAAACAATCCTTTTTTGAAGCCTCGAGGCATTGGTCGCAGGCAAAGTTATTGAGTTACATATTGAACGCCGGTGCCCGATTTCAAGGTGTTGATGAGCTGGAATCCTCATTGAATGAATACTTTTTAGACTTTAATAGAATTCTTCAAATAGACGAAGATGCTTTAAGAGAGATTAAGGGAATTGGACCTACAAAAGCAAAACAAATCATGGCTGTTTTAGCCTTACATCAGGCGTGGAGTGCCCCAAGGCCACTGAAGGAAGTTATCCGTAAAAGTGCGGATGCCTACCAACATTTCAAGAGCCTGGAATTTCCTTCACACGAAGAATTTCACGTACTGTATTTAAATCGAGCGCATGCGCCTCTAGCGCGTCACCAACTGTTTAAAGGAGGTTTGACGGGAACTGTTACTGATGTACGGCTCATTCTTAAGCGGGCTTTACATTGGAATGCGACGGCCATCATTGTCGCCCACAATCACCCAAGCGGATCTTTGCAGCCCAGTGAAAACGACAAGCGAATGACGCGAAAATTAAGTGCGGCAGCAGATACTTTAGATATCAAGTTGCTCGACCACTTAATTGTGGCCGGTAGTGGCTACTTTAGCTTTTCGGATCAGGGATTATTGTAATGGGAGCATTGGCCTACAGTCAGCGATGGGCTGCATTTTTTAAGAAGTACGACCATTGGCGCTATTTTTTCGCGGAGTGGAATAAAGTCGTGTATTTAAAATCGTACCGCAAACACCATCCTGTTGGTGCCCTTGAAAAATCTTTGCATCATGGTATACGTTGGTTGATTCATAGCATTACCCAAGGTCCGGATCGCGGGTCGGGAACGTACTACCACCACAGCGGTTGGACGTCATCCTATCCGGAAACTACTGGCTACATTATTCCTTCGCTTCTGCGGTATGCTCAAACGGGAGACGGTCCTTGGGCGGAAAGTGCGGAATCAGCAGCGTTTGAAGCGGGTAAATGGTTGTTGGAAGTTCAGCGAAACGACGGCGGTTGGCCCGGTGGCTATATGCATCAGCACAGGGATTCGGTGGTGTTTAATACGGGCCAAATAATTCGCGGAATGCGGGCACTTTACCTTTATACAGGTGAGGAAGTCTACAAACAATCGGCGCATCGCGCCATTGAATGGATATGGGACCAATTGGACGCCGAGGGTAAATTTTCTTCGAACGATTTCATGGGTGCGGTGCGCGTCTATGGAACCTATGTCGTTGCGCCCATATTAGCGTGGGCACCTCACTTTGAGGCAGATAAGGACGTTTGGGAAGCAAAGGCTCGATTGCACTTGGATTGGGTATTGACACAGCAACAGGAAAACTTTTGGCTTGCCAATTGTGATAATACCCTGCATAAAAACCACAAGCCCATTATTCATACTATTGCGTATACGCTAGACGGTTTATTTGATGCGGGTTGTCTTTTAAAGGAGGCGAAGTACAAGATTGCCGCTATTGGTGGGGCAGAGGTGCTTGCTCAGAAATTTGTAGAACGCGGTTTATTGCACGGTAGATATGATAAGCAGTGGTGCGGTTCAGAAGCGTTCATACCCACAGGCGGTGCGCAATTGGCCATCCTATGGAATAAAATTGCAGCGGATGATTCGCATTCATTTTGGGCGGTTGAAGCGCGCAGTAGCATGAATACATTACTCTCTGTCATAGCAACAAGCGGGGCTCGAACGGCGCGTGATGTTGGCGGTGCTTTGCAAGGATCGTTTCCAATGTGGGGCAGGTATGAAACGTTTGGTCTACCCAATTGGGCGACTAAATACATGGTGGATAGTTTGATGAATGAATTAAATTGGTCTGATGAGCGTTAGAGATGTTTTTAGGTCCTTAGTGCCGATCGTCATTTTAGATTGGAACCGTCGTCGTAAAAAGACACAGGTTCGAAATGCTTTGGCGCATAAGAAAAATACTGGAGCGGTATGGACGAAAGAGCGTTTNGTTGATTCCTTGCGAAGCGCTGGCGTGCAGTATGGGGTTGATTTATTAGTGCACAGTGCAATGAGCCGTATTGGATATGTTGAGGGCGGACCTAAGACGGTTGTTGACGCTCTTCGAGAGGTCATTGGGCCTGAAGCCAATTTATTAATGCCTACGAGCCCTGTCACTACCCTTCAAGCCAAACACCCACAAGAGGTCTTTAGTGTGCTTGAGACGCCGAGTAAAATGGGTGCAATTACGGAATACTTCAGATCGAATATTGCTACCGAACGCAGTGCGCACCCGCTTGAGCCAGTTGCTGTCGACGGTCCTGATGCCGAATGGTATACGCGGGGACATCATACGGACGGCACGCCCTACGGCCCGCAGAGTCCTTGGATGAAACATCTCGAAAGAGGGGGGCAATTGCTGTATTTAGGCACAACACTCATTAATAGCGGCACCAGTTTACATGCCGTGGAAGATGCTATTGGATGGAAGTCTTTTGCATTCCCCATCTATTTAGAAGCGAGTAAGTCATTTCCCGTACAATTGAAAGACGGTAGAAACGTTACGGTAGTAACGAAATGTCATAATCCGGACGTGAGTAACCTACGTAAATGCGACGGCCTTATTCCTTTACTCGAAACAAAAGGTGCCCTTAGTCGTGTTACTATTGGGGAAGCACCCGCATTACTGGCCGACGCACAGGCCTTTAAATCGGTCTTGCTTGCTGCTTACAGAGAAAACGGAACAACGATGTATACGCCACAAGGCTCATGAAAAATATTCTATTGACAGGCGGCGGTGGCGGAATTGCCAAAGCCATAGCTCCATTATTACCAGCTGATTCGTACCGATTGTTATTGACGACTCGGGCGGGCGATGCATTGGCTTCATTTTGTAAAGAACATTCAATACAAGCTGAGGTTTTTAGTGCAGATCTTACCGTTCAAACGGAAGTAGAGGCCCTGTTTGAATGGACGAATAGTTTTGGTGGGGTAGATATTCTTATCAATAATGCGGGTGTTTCTCACGCCGCTGCCTCTTGGAAGCTTTCGGCAGAGGAACTTCATCGTTTGATGGAAGTTAATTTTTACAGTGCAGTACGTTGTACGCAATTGGCTCTAGAAGGTATGCGAAGTAAAGGCTATGGTCGAATCATTTCTATTAGCTCCGTGGTTGCGCACAAGCCCGCCTTTGGAACCAGTGCCTATACGGCTTCGAAAAGTGCGCTTGAAGGCTACATGCGCGGTGTTTCCATGGATGTTTCCACTAAAGGGATTACAGCGAATACCATTGCGTATGGCTATATGAATGCAGGAATGTTAAACGATGTTCCTCAAGCTATTCTAGACGATATAAAAAAAGGAATCCCTCAAGACCAATTTGGTCGACCTGAGCAGATAGTTGCAGCAATTCATTATCTGATAGAAAGTGAATATACTACGGGGCAGACGCTCCACATAAATGGCGGTCAATGGATGCCGTAATAGCACTTTATACGCCGCAATTAACGCCAAGATTTAAATGGGCAGCCAAGGTGTTTTTCAAAAACGCCATGCGGCTAGAATTGGTTATCTATACCTCTGAAGAGGCCTTTGCAAAAGCCGAAGGAATTAAGGTGAATTACAGTCCTGAGATGCGTAAGGATGCCTTTAATATTAGTCCACACGGTTTATTGTGGGAGCATGAGATTTCCGATCAAGAATTCTATACTTCAGATTGGGAAGGAATGCCCATTTTTTGCCAGCGTCAAATAGGTGATCTCCCATTTGATCCGCTTGCAGCAGCTTTTTATCTGGTGTCGCGCTACGAAGAATACTTGCCCTTCATTCCGGACGAACACGGCCGTTTTCCTGCGAAAGAAAGTTTCGCGTTTATCAATGGATTTTTAGAGCGCCCATTAGTTGGTGAATGGGCATTGGCCGTTGGAAGACTTTTACTGGGCGCTGAATTTGAATTGGCACAACGCTACAACTACCTGACCACAGTGGATATTGATAATCTTTTTGCGTACAAGGGTAAAGGTGCACTCAGAACAATCGGTGCATGCGCTAAAGATTTACGCAGTGGCTCGTTCGGGAAACTAAAAGAACGTTTATCCACACTTTTTAATCTTCGACGCGATCCTTACGATACATTTCGTAAACAGCGTAATTGGAACAAAACGCACGGGATTGAGGCTATTTATTTTATGCTCTTTGCTCCATTTGGCCCTAAGGACAGGAACGTCAGTCCGCACAGCACAGAGGCTGCCGTGAAGCTAAGAGAGATTGCAGATTGGTCAACGGTGGGGATTCATCCTAGTTACGCTTCGAACAGTGAAGCAGATTTGGTCCAGAATGAGCGTGTTCAGTTGCAAGAAGTTCTAAGAAGGCCTGTGATTCATTCGCGCCAGCATTACTTAAGGATGCGTACTCCTCAGACGTTTAGAAATTTAGTGGACTTAGGTGTCAAAGAAGAGCACAGTATGGGTTACACGTATACGCCTGGATTCCGTTCAAGCATGGCCTCATCCTATACTTTTTACGATTTAGAAATGGAAGCAGAATTGCCCTTGGTAATGCGACCTTTTGCTTTCATGGACATTACTTACGCCCATTTGAGCCCTGAAGCTGCGGCGGTTCAGATGAAACAGTGGATACCGGCGGTAAAGAAAGTAGGTGGTACGCTTATTTCCGTTTGGCACAATAGAACGTTCTCAGAACATGAGGCGCAGTGGAAAAACTGGCCTGAAACTTACAAAACATTCATACATGCCGCTCAACCTTAAGTATTTAGAACATAAAGAAATTGATTTTGAGCGGTGGGATCGGTGCGTTGGTGCACGAAACAAACCCCAGCCTTATGGCTTTAGTTGGTATTTGAATTGGGTTGCGCCGGGCTGGACAGCCTTAATTTATGGCGATTACGAAGCTGTATTTCCGGTGTTTCCGAAAGAAAAAAAAGGATTCAGTTTCACTACACGTCCATACGGTACGCAGTCTTTAGGGCCCTATGCGACCATTCCATTAAGTGCTGAATGGACGGAAGACTTTATTGAACGTGCCATGGCTGAGGTGCAGTATGGCGAGTTCTTTATCTCCCCGGATGTTCCGCGCCCTGCGCATTGGACAGGACAAACGTTCTCAAACTTCGTATTAAAGACCGACACATCGTATGAAAATTTGAGATCGGGCTACAATGCGCAGACCAAGCGAAATTTAAAAAAGGCACAAAAAGCGAAATTGGATTTCGGGAATTGGCCGTCGGTTCAAGATTTGTCCGTTTGTGGCAAAATAACACGCAGGACAAAACGCAAATCACAGATGAAAATATGCATCATCTAGGTAAGGTGTTGGAGTTTTGCGCGTACCAGAAGCGCGGTCAAATTCTTGCTGCCTATGGCGAGGGGAACAGTTTAGTTGCGGGCCAATTCTGGGTGCAGTGGCAAGGCCGTTCAACCTTATTGCTAAATGCCAGTACCTCGGAGGGCAAGGATGTAGGGGCTCCTACATTACTCATAGATCAGATGATACAATCAAAGGCAGGATTAGACCATTGCATTGATTTTGAAGGAAGTAGTATTCCAGGACTAGCACGCTTTTATCAAGGGTTTGGTGCGATAGATGAACCTTTTTATTTCCATGTGGATAACCGCTTGCCGTGGTGGTCAAAATGGATGAAACCTAAAACAACACATTCGTGAGGTACAAGCATTTATTTTTTGATTGGGATCATACCCTATGGGATTTTGAAAAGAATTCCGAGATGTCCTTGCGCAGTCTGTTCTTGGATTTAGAATTGCAAGCGCTTGGGATGCCTTCGTTTGAACTGTTTTTTGAGAAATACATAGCGATCAATGATTTGAAATGGGATTTGTATCGCCAAGGTAAAATCACCAAACAGGGTCTTCGGGAATCAAGGTTCCAAGAAACCTTTGCACACTTTGGCGTAGAAGCTAATGATGTGGCTTGGACGCTCGAAACCCGCTATATAGATGAAACACCGTACCAAAACCATTTGATACAGGGTGCACGTCAGGTGCTTGAAACCTTAAAGCAGCGAGGCTACACCATGCACATCATTACCAACGGCTTCCACGAAAGCCAAAACATTAAATTCTCTGAAAGTGGACTGAAGCCGCTGTTCGATGTTTTATTGTGTAGCGATCAGGTTGGCGTAAATAAGCCCGATGCGAAGATTTTCCGTCGTGCCTTGCAGCTTGCGGGCGCCGAGCGCAAAGAAAGCCTGATGATCGGTGATAACCTCATTGCGGATTGCGTCGGCGCCCGCGAGCAAGGGATTGACCAAGTCTTCTTCAATCCGAAAAGAATAAAACACACCGAGAAAGTCACTTACGAGATTGAAGATTTAGAGGAATTGTTGGGGATCGTATAGTCAGTTTCACCGCGGTGCCGCACAAAATTCCACCTCCTGTGTTACCAAACTAAACAAAGTAAATCATGCCAGTAGTACGCGCTTTACCTGCCTTTGAAGTGATGATGGGCGACCATCCATTAAAACAACCCTTACCTACGCAAAGTGTGGATCAAATTGATCCGTTTTTATTAATTCACCACCACGCTAATCATATGCCTGCCGGCACGGACCGTTGGAACGCAGGTGTCGGTCCGCATCCACACCGAGGCTTTTCTCCCGTTACATTTATGTGGTCGGGTGGTGTGCATCACAGAGACAGTCGCGGCAACAATAGCGTAGTGGATGACGGTGGTGTACAATGGATGGATGCCGGATTAGGTATTATACACAGCGAACGTCCCCCGGCCAAATTGGCTGAAGAGGGCGGTATGCAAGAAATCATACAGATCTGGATCAATACGCCCAGTGCCCGCAAAATGGACGAGCCAAACTACATTCCATTACAGAAAGATGAAATGCCAAAGGTGCCGGGCCATCCTGATTTACGGATCACATCAGGAAAACCGGTAATGAATGCCGCAGAGGGCCCATTGAAATCTTCGTACCCCATTACGGCAGCGCACGGTGTCATGGAGGCTGGAGTTGAGGCTACGTTTGAGGTGCAACCTGGTGAAAACGGCTTGTTCTATTTGTTAGACGGCAGCGGTCGCCTAGAGGGCTATGGCTTGGTTGAAGCGCATATGCTGTATCAGTTAGATGCAGGTGCGTACATGTTTACTCCTTCAGAAAAGACGAAGGTGTTTTTCATAGCGGCCGCACCCATCAATGAGAAGGTGGAAAGTTATGGACCTTTCGTAATGACGAATCAGACAGAGATTATGGAAGCCATGCGCGATTACCAGCAAGGTAAAATGGGCTTTTTAGTCGAACGCGATTTACCGTAATTCGATGCCGTGGGCCAATTGGCCTCTTGTATCTTTGCCTTGTGGGAGAAATTAAAAAAGACATTCGTACGCTAAGTCAAGAA
>JGI20153J14295_10002731_pt1 | contig 12299 bp, 12 predicted proteins | sample COG_03_FD_14295 | JGI IMG/M metagenome (IMG submission 14295) | reverse complement strand
AGAATTTCAACAACCAATAACTGCGAATTTTGATAATAATCAATGTGTAGCCTGCCACCGGCCACAGTGTACCACACATTTTCAAAATTATCCGTTAGATGAGTTAGTTATGCCACCGCCTTTTCAAAATGCTATTGACTTTGATCACAGTAATATTTCCAACACAGATAGACAAGCCATTAGAGATTGGTGTGCAACTCTTGGATTATAGTGTTTTTAAGTGTTTGTGTGTTTAGCGTAGTTATGGGTATATTTGATTACCAATAAATAATTCTTGCAATGAAAAAAATAATACGTATTAGTATTTTAATGATATTGATTGCTAGCTGTTCTGAGGCTTATATCCCTATTGAAGAGACGACACAAATTCCAACAGGTCCTGTTTCATATCAAACAGATATCAGTCCAATAATTACCTCAAGATGTATTAATTGTCATAGTGGTAATGCCCCACAGGGAGGACTTTTGTTGCAAACCTATGATCAAGTTCGCAATGCAACAGAAAATGGGATACTTATACAACGCATCAACGACCCTGCAGATCCCATGCCTGCCACAGGATTAATGCCTGCTTCTACAAGAGCACTTTTTGATCAGTGGGTAGCTAATGGTTATTTAGAAAATTAGGTATGACAACAAATAAGATTCTAATTGTTTTATGTTTTTTTGTCACTGCAGCTTCAGCACAAAAATATTATACCCGCTCTGGTAGTACTCAATTTGAAGGCTCAGAAAAAGCCTTTGAGCCCATCGCGGCAACTAACACTAGCACCACAGTGATACTAGACACGCGTAATGGCAATATCGTCTCACAGGTTTTTATGGCTGGATTTCAATTCAAAAATGCCTTAATGCAAGAGCATTTTAATGAGAATTACATGGATAGTTACCAATACCCAAAGGCAACCTTTAAAGGCAATCTAGATGATTTTTCAATGGCCAATTTGAATACAAATAACACCTTTGATTTAAAAGGAGTACTTGCTATTAAGGGTCTGGAAAAAAACATTCAAACCAGTGTTACTGTAAAACAAAAAGACAATCGCATGTTTGTCTCTGGAGTTTTTTTTGTGAGTCCAGAAGATTTTGACATTNCCATTCCCTCCATTGTTCGAGATAAAATTGCCAAGCAAATACAAATTAATATTGATTATGAGCTTATTGAAAAAAAATAAACTTGTTTTTATTGTGGTGGCATTGCTAGCTATTGGGGTAGGGTATGGCTATCAATATATATTTATGTCACCCAAAAAAGTGGTTGAAATTACTCCTGAGTTTACAACAGATGCAAATGAGTTTAACAATTTGATAGATGAGAATCTTCCCTCTTGGATTGGTAAAGTTGTTCAAATAACTGGAAAAGCCACACAGGTTACCCAGGATGGTATTTTACTAAACGGCAGCATATATTGTCAATTTGAAAACAGTCAAGATATCCAATCCATCACAAAAAATCAAAACATNGTGATCAAGGGTAAACTTGTTGGGTTTGATGAATTATTAATGGAAACAAAATTAAATCAATGTATTATTATTCAATAAAAAAATCGATTTTAATCTCAGTATTATCCTTAACTGCTTTTGTGAGTATAGCTCAGGAAGATGATTTATTAAAAGAGTTGGACAATTTAAATCAAAATGAAACCAGATTTGAATTACCTGCTTTTAAAGCCCTTCAAATTGGTAATCTACAATCAACAAAAGTGGTTGATAATGCAGATTTGTATATGGTAGTCGCACACCGTTTTGGAACTGTAAAAAATGGAATAGATGACTTTTTTGGATTGGACCAAGCCAATACTAAAATTCAATTATTGTATGGCTTATTGCCAAATTTACAAGTGGGAATTTCTAGAGATAGTTATGAAAAAACTTACTCTGGAACTGCCAAATATAAGGTATTTAGACAATCCGATATCGTTCCTGTTAATGTTTCACTTTATGGAAGTGTAGATGTAAATTCACAGCTTAAAACAAGCGTTTACCCTGGGTTAAAAACCTCTGATCGATTTTCATATACAGCACAAATTTTAGCATCTAGAAGTTTTTCACAAAAACTATCCTTGCAATTAGCGCCTATTTATGTGAGACACAATTTGCAAGATTTAAATTATACAATAACACCTACATACAATCAAATACTTTTAGGATTTGGTGGGAGATACAAACTTCTGAAAAGACTAAGTTTTAATTTGGATTATGCTTATAATTTTAGCAAAAACAGTAATTCATTATACAACAACCCTTTAACAATGGGTATTGATATTGAGACAGGAGGACACGTGTTTCAATTATTATTTACCAACTCTAGGGCTAGTAATGATAGTAGTTTTTTAACAGAAACCACTGGAGATTGGTCCAAGGGTGAAATTTCATTTGGCTTTAATATAGTACGTGTATTTTAAGTTAATTTTTACTAGTAGTTCAATTATACACTCAAGTTACTATTCTTCTAAATATGTTTGAAAGGTTACAAGCCCTTTCTTAATCTTTTTAATAATTTTTTAAATGTAAATAACACCTTACATTTATTTTATATATATTTGTAAAGTAAACATTACAAAATGATAATATGAAAGATCAAAAAAAACAAAAGAAAATTATGCTTGCCTGGACTTTGGCATGGGTAGTAAGTTTAGGTGTTTTAACAGCAGCAGAGAACTCACTTTGGGATAATAAAATATATACCATAATAGGATTAATAATAAATTTGGCTATCGGTATAGGTATGATAATTGCTAATAAAAATTTATTTAAGACCTATGACGAACTACAAAAGAGAATTCAATTTGAAGCAATGGCCCTTACATTGGGTTTAGCAGTAATAGTGGGTCTTACCTATGAAGTTTCTTTTGATTTTGGTATTATTGGCAAGGAGCCCGAATTCGAATATCTACTGATGTTTATTTCATGTTCTTACATTATTGCCAATATCGTTAATGCAAGAAGATTTCGATGAAAAATAGGGTAAAAGAACTTAGGAAAAGTAAAAATTTAACCCAACAGGATCTCGCTACTTTAATTGGGATATCCAGGCAAGCAATCAATGCAATAGAGAAGGATAAATTTGATCCTAGTTTGCCTACTGCATTTAAAATGTCAAAGTTGTTTAAGATTTCTATAGAGGAACTCTTTCACTTTGAGTAGGGGATTAATTTATAGCCAATAGCAGAGGTTGGTAAAAATTCTTGCAATAAAAAAAAACCCACCTTATAGGCGGGCTTTGGTTAGAATAGGTAATGTAGCGGTTGGTGTAATATAATGTTGGTTTATTTGTACCCAATGGGTTGCATGGCAAGTTTTGGCGCCCTGTCTACCGTATAAAGACCCCAGTGTTTTTCTGGCTCTCTAGGATCGTCAGACCCTTTCCAGGGTTCATCAAAAGCCTCAAAAACAAAGGTGAGTATACTTTTTGATGTACTCCAATGCGAGAGTGCTTTGTAGTAAATTTTTTGCACATCATCATTCACGTTATCTTGAGGGATTCCATACCCGTTAGATTCAGTGGCCCAACCCGCCTCAGTAATTACAACTAGTTTTTCAGGATATTTACGGGCAACGGCCTCATAATTTTGCTTTGTAAATTCTATCCCCTCATCGATGGTCTTATGCTCCCAAACAGGATAGGTGTGAATCGAGATAAAATCTACTTCATGGGCCAATGGCTCAAGTTTATCAAGCCATGGAACATAATTTTCACAAAAAGTGACGGGTTGTTTTGCACCAGCTTTAACATATCTAACATAAGAAATGACAGCCGCTACTGATACCAAATGATCTGTCCAATTTACGCAGGCCTCATTACCTACAGAGAGGGAAAAGATAATATCAGGATAGGTATTAGCAAGAGATATAAGTGCATCCATTTGCTGTAGGTTGGTTTTTTTATTTTTGGATAATTGATCCAAATCATAAGAACCTCCCCATGGGCAATTTGCGTTGTTTTCTTCAGCTTCTATATAGGCTCCTAGCATGACCTTTAGGGTCATGTTTTGGTCTTTTATTACCTCCAAAACAGTTTTTGAATGTGCATCACAGCTATAAAGCCTTATGTATTGCCATTGTTTCTCAATAATGAGCAAATCCTCTGTTACCTGGTTGTAGGTAGGGTATAGATGTCCAGGACGCTGCCCATGTCTATATCCAGAATAGCAAACGGCCAATCCTTTGTGTACTCCAAAAATTTCTGTATAATCCATAAGCTAATCTACAAAAAAATAGCTTAGAATTTCAAATTTTCGTCTTTGTCCCAAAGTCCCCAGTAGGCACCTACATCTCCTTCTGTGTCTACCTTCCATGATTCGTCAAAAGAGGAGAAGTAAAACATATCTATATCGTCTTGCTTAGACCAATTTTGGGCATTTATGAAATAGCGCAATGCGTTCTCGTAGGATGGATGTGCACCCCCTAAAGAAGCTCCCTCACTAGGCCAACCGGTCTCTGTGATAATTACCTTTTTACCCATGCCCACTGCTTTTGCGTGATGATACATTTGCTTGATATACACCAGAGAATATTCTAGACTACAGCCTTCCCAGTAGGGATAACAATTAGCTAAAATAACATCACAAGCTTGTGTAATTTTTGGTCTATCAGAGAATTCATAGTATGCATCTACGTAGCCCACAGGAATCTGGGGTATGGCCTTTTTCACTCGATTGATAAAGTGGATCAATTCAGCTTCTTTTAAATCACCACGATACATCACCTCATTTCCTACAGCCGCAATATCTACAAAGCCTTCCTGGCTTAATTTTATAAGGGCCTCAATCTCTTTTTCATTGGTTTGAGCATCATCTCCTAACCATGCTCCTACTAATGTTTTTAGGCCGTATTGTTTGGCCAATTTAGGAATTTGCTCATTGCCATCTGTGCAAGAGAAAACCCGAATCCATTTGGTGTAGGGAACAATAAGTTCCAATTTTCTTTTAATTTGCTCCTCAGAGATAGGATCACCCGGCTTTTGTCCTTCTTGATAAGGGCTAAAACAAAGACCGTGCATCCCTGACTTTAGCACAGATTGACTCATTTGTTGGAGTTCTGTTTTACCCAAGGTATTAGTATCTATACCTAATAATGATTTTTGTTTTTCTTTTCTGTACGACATTAGTTACTCTTTAAAATAGTTGTTTCTTTTTCTGTTTCTTTTTTTCTTTTGGCCAAAGTAGCCGAAATTTCTTTTGATTTTTCTTCTGTAATACTATAATTACGCATTACAAGCATGGCTAAGATGGTTCCTCCCATAGGGAAAAAACAGAAGAATGCATGCAATCCATCTACTGCAGATTGCTGATCTATAGCCGCCAAATCAGGATTAAAACCTACTATAGTAATAATCACTCCACTAAGAGCCCCTGCAATACCAAAACCTACCTTTACCATCCACCAGTAAATGGCTCCAAAAATACCTTCTCTTCTTTTTCCTGTATTAATTTGATCAACATCAATAACATCTGCTGTCATAGACATCATTATGGTAAATAAACTTCCAATCCCAAAGGAGAAGAACGGCAAGGCTATAATGTACATCCATGGTTTTCCTGGAATAAATAAAAAGTATAACATGATGTATCCCACAAGAGAGATAGACTGAGATACCATAAAGGCTTTTTTCTTACCCAATTTTTTTGACATCCAAGCCACAGTTGGTATCACAATAAAGGTGGTTCCTAAAGCCCCTAAACATCCAAACATAGACACCCAGATACCACTTGCACCGGCATCTCCGTTAAATAGTTTGTATACAATTACAAAAAAGGTTAAAGCTGCAACGGTATTAAATGCATTAAATATTAAAAACGTGGCACCACATAATTTTCTAAAATCTTTTATTTTAAATGCCTCTCCAAAACTTTCAAAAATCTTTTTCAGACTATTTCCTATATTGGCAGTGTTTAAAGGCTCATAGTCTTCCTCTAAGGTAGAGTTGCTTTTTATGAACAAAGCGGGTACAATAGCACAAAGGGCACATGGTATAGCTACCCAAATGGCTAGTTCCCTCACGGCTACATCTGCAGATTCAAACCAGCTTTGGTCGTACATAATGATCCAAAACAGGGGGGCAATTACCCAAGCCCATTGCCCAATCCATTGGGAGATGGCCATGATATTTGTTCTTTCATGAAAATCGTCACTCATTTCATAGCCCATAGCCACATAAGGAACACTAAAAATGGTAAGTCCTACATAAAATACCAAAGACCATAAAAAGAAATACCAAAAGTTATATTCTACACCATCAATTTTGTAGAGTTGCCACATGAAAATATAGGCAAGCCCCATTACTATTCCTCCAATAATTACATATTGTCTGCGCCTTCCCCATCTAGATTTTGTATTGTCTGAAATGAAACCCATGATAGGATCTAGAAAAGCATCAAAAATTCTTGGAAAAAGGAATACCAAAGACCACATCCAGCCAGAAAACCCGAGGTCCTCCACCAGAACAATCATAAATATTCCCAAAATGGCTGGAAACATTTGATTTGCCAACATACCAAAGCCAAAAGCAATCTTTTGACCCATTGGTACTTTGTTGGTTTTAATTGAATTATTCATATTTTTTTTATTTAGTAATCAATATAGTTTGAATAGCCTGTGGGCTAATTAAAATTTGTTTTTTTGTCATAGCAGTTTTTAATTCAAAAGATTTGGGCTCCATACCTTCATTGAAAATCACAACAGCCGTTGATCCGTCAGGATTTTTAGCGGCCGCTACCATTAAGTCTGTATCACTAGCCTCTACCCCAATAACCTTAGCTCCTGGTCTAATGTATTTGCTAAAGTGTGCCATTATATAGTACAAAGGGGTGTAGTACACCTCATCTTTTTGAGGATCTACAATTACGGGCGCCACACACCAATTTTTAAACCAATTTGGACCTCCTTGACGGTCTAGAACCATATTCCAGTCTACCCAACCATCTACCCAGTTGTTTAAACAACCAATGATATCTCGTGCATATCTATTTGCCGGAGCATATTTTGGGTGAAGGTATTTTTTATCCTCCTCACGCCAGTCATAACCCCAATCTGTGGCTTCTTTTTTCCAGTACCAGCTATCATCTTTCCAGGCCGGAACCTCAGAGTCTATGCATGCCTCGGTCTGGATAAGGTATTTATTTGGTGCTTTGTGATGTGCGTATTGTAATGCTTCAGGAAAATAATCATAGGTGCTCTCATACCAATGTATGGCAGTTCCGTCAAAGTATTGTGAAGATTGTTGGTCTTTATACATTTCATCTACCCACTCTTTGATACCCTCACGATTTTGATCATAGCCAAGTAGCACCATATCGCCTTTTCCATCTGCTTTGAGTTTTGGTCCTAAAAAATTTTGAACAAAATTTGTCATTTCTTGGGGGGAGAAGTGCATGCTTTCCCAATTCCCTCCATTGCCGTGAGGCTCATTTTCTATGGTGAACCCCCAGATATCAATACCTTCTGCTTTGTAGGCATCTGCATATTTTGAAAAAAACAAGGCCCAAGTGTCATAATATTCTGGCAGTAGTTTACCTCCAACCCAGTGGTTGTTATCTTTCATCCAAGGGGCAGCTGTCCAGGGAGATGCAAACAATTTAAATCCATCTTCACTTGTCTGCAGTGCTCCTTTTATCATAGGTATGAGGTCATCCCTGTCCTCATTTATAGAAAAATGTTCTAAATTTTTATCTCCCTCAACGGGCGTGTAAGAATAATTAGACAAAGAAAAATCACAAGAATTCATGTGGGTTCTGGTCAAAGAGTAATTGGCACCTTTTTTACTAAAATAAGCTTCTAAAATTTCAGATCTATTTGTTACACTCATCTGGTTTAATAGATGGGCAGAGGCTTCAGTAAAGGCACCTCCAAATCCAGATATTGTCTGAAATTCTTTCTCAAAATCAAGTGCTATTACAGAGGGCCTAAGCTCAGAGGTAAAGTTGGTGAGCTGTGTAAGCTGGTTTCCACCCCGTGAGGTCTCAAAAACAGTAATCGTTTCTTTTGGGGAGTTCATAAAAGCTGTGATTGTTATTAAAATGCCAATAAATAGAATAATTTTAAACTTCATTTTTGGTTGTTATTTTTTTTGAGCATTTAAAGAAAAATTTAAAAATTTTTCTTTAATGATCTCATAGGTTTGTTTTTTGACGCGGTTGATATCCACCATACCCCAATATTCTTCATTGGGTGCACCATCATAAGGCACGCCACTACTATTTGGCGCCCAACCCCCTACATCTTGAACCCCGGGGTTTCCAGCTTTCCATAAGCCGTCTGTAAACGAGAAAATTAAAATCCCACAAGTCACATCACTTTGTTTGAAAACAGCATCGATAATCTTTCCATTGGCAACCGCTTGCGCTCTTTGGTTTTCTCCTTGCTTGAAGCCGTCTTTTTCTATTTTCATGTAACTATCTGCACCTGCCTCAGAGAGGTAAACGGGCTTATTACTTACTTTTTTCCACTGCTTAAAAATAGACTGAGGTTGATCCCATCGGTACACATTTAATCCCCACATATCAATATTTGGGTTTGCCGCGAGTGCTTGTTTATCTGGCATGTCTCCATGGGCTGTTGCTACTGGATGGGTAGGATCTGTCTTATGGATTAGATCTGTGGCCTGGCTAAGGGCATTATACCAATTTTGAATGTCGCCATCAAACCACTCTGGGTGGTAATTATACTCGTTACCCAGCTCCCAAATTAAAATAGCATTATGATCTTTGTATTTTTTGATGTATTGTAAAAAACTACCCGAGAGGATGTCAAAAAAACCATTTTGGTTGTATCCAAAACCAACAATGAGCTTGATTCCAGCAGCATCAATTTTATCTAAAATAGTAATGTCATCTATAGGAGCATATACACGAATGGTATTAATTCCAGCCTCGCTCATTAACTTTAAATCTTGATCTATGGTATTAAAACTTCGTGTAGTTTCTCCCTTTGGTACAGGATGGTAGCAAATCCCCTTCATAAAATAAGGCTGGTTGTCTACCAATAGTTGGTTGCCAGAGATTTCAACATTCTGAGCAGAGAAGGGCCATATGAAAAACATCATCGACACAAGAAAAATTACAACTAAGGATATAAATTTCATAGGGCTTTATTTTTCGCTGTGGGTTAGTGCATGTTTTGGAGTGAAAACCTCTTTCATTAGAAGTGTTAAATCTCCTTGAAAAGTTTTTTTGATTGGATTTCCGTCTCTAGTAAAACCTTTGAAAATTCCTTGATCAACTAGAGGCCAAAGGGCGTATTTTGCTTGGCCATCTATGGTAAAAAGCCCAAAGTGATTCTCTGAGCCGTTTTCATTATTTGGGTCTTTCCACTGTTCATCAAATGCTTCAAAAAAGAAACATGAAATATTATTTTTAGCGCTCCATTGACGCATTAGTTTATAATACATTGCTTGTTTGTACTGGTCTGCAGCATTAGAACCATTTGGGCCATAAAGCCCCCAAGAGGTTGTGGCCCAGCCAGTCTCTCCAATATGGATAGGCTTGTCTATACCAATGGAGGTAGTGTACTTTTTAACGCTTTGATACTGTTGTATGGCATAATGGAGTGCACGTTGCATGGCCTTTTCAATAATTTCATTTTCTGTACCAGAAGATTCCTGTTGTGGTACCAGCCAAAAATTGTTATTGTAGTGCGTGTCATGGAAAGGGTAGGTGTGTACAGAAATATAATCAACTGTGGCAATAAGCTTCTGTAAATCTTCACTGTGGTACTCTGGGCCGCCCCCGCCCCAGGATGCAAAGTTGTCTGAACTTGTAATCCATAACGACTTGGGAAGGTTGCCTGCTTTTTTTTGATTTTGTAAATGGCTAACCCATTTTAATATTACAGCAGGTCTTACAAAATAAGATGTTGCCCAATGCACCATAGCCTCATTTCCAACAGCTATTATTTTTACAATCTCTGGATACTGGTTTGCAAGTGCAATTGCTTTGGCAATCTCTGAGGTGTTATTTTCTTTGTTTTCTATTTCGTGATTAGGCTGCTGTTGTGTCCAGGCTCCTTGGCAATCTATCCAAGCTCCAAGCATTACATACATTTCAAAATCTGTATCTGTGTCTTGTATTTGTTTTATAGCTCTTAAAATGTTTGAGCTATGGGGGAGTTGTAAATTATACGTTCTGAGAATTCTAATTCCCATGGCGTGTAAAATTTTTAAATCCTCTTTGAGTTCTTCCAAAGAGGGTTGATGCTCTCTGGTAGCCTCTCGATACCCTCCATAAGAAATAGCTAGATAGTCTGGATTGCCAAGAATCTGCTCTGCTGTTTTGGGTATAAAGTTCATGTTTTTTTTTGGTTTGGTATTACAAGAAATTGTTAGAAAACACATCAAGACTAAAACAATCTTGATGTGTATTTTTAGGGTATCTGTATATGTTTTATTTAACGACAAAAACGGTTATGTGTTTAATGTTGTGCGTGCGCCCAAAAACATCTTTTGTTGTTTTTAGGTCTAAGGCATTGGTGTCAAATATTTTTGTTGGACCCTCAAAAAATGTAACAATTGTTGATTCTTTACTAGCTTTTTTATAAATCACAGGCACTTGACATACGGTAAAGGCTAAAGTGTCCTTTTCCAAAGCGATGCTTTGTTTTTCTTGTTGTACATCTATGTATTCAAATACCTGAGCTTCTTCTATGAATTCTGAAGCCTTCATAATACTTGGCTCAAAACAAAGTGTACCTTTTGATACGCGCAGTCCAAGTTCTCCAAAGCGGCACAAGATATCTTCTTTTACCTGTCCTGTCATTCCTGGTTGTTGTGCCCCCTTTCCTCCAGGTGTATGTGAGTAAGGATCTGTAGGAAAAGCTCCATATAATTCTGGAGATTTATGGGCGCCAATTCCTGCATTAATTTCAAAATAATGATCAAAGAGTCTACCAATAATTTTTGGGTCTTTCTTTTGATCTATAGCTTTTTGTGTGGCCTCAAAGGCGCCCAATAGCAATTTGGAAACCATGTGCCAATAAATGGAACCTAGCCCTTCATATCCAAAGAAAGTTCCAGAACGTCCTGTGAAAGATTTATGATTGAAATTAGCTTCAAAAATGCCATACACAACTGCGGCCTCTTTGGCTTTTAGAGATGAAAATGCTGCTGGTAAATTTGCGATTGCAGCCTTGAGGTTTTCTACATTATTAAAGTTTCCATTAAAATGACATTGCCCCATACAATCCTTGGTGATAATTTGTGTATTGCCTTGCTTTAAAAGTGCTTGCAATAGTTTTGAGGAGTCTACTTGCTTTTTTGAGATTGTGTTTTTATCTACAAACCTTGGCAAGGTTTTATTTGGATATAATATATAACTGTATTGATCTGGTCTAAATAGTTTACTGGCTTTCAATGCGTCCAAAACACTAAGGGCATCACTTGTGGATAAGTACCCTGAGCTGAGCACCGCTACCTGTCCCTCTAACATCTCTGGCAGGTAAGACACAGACACCTGTTTGTCGTTCTCAAGGGTCATTAAGTTGTAGGCATGGTAAAGGTTGTCTTCTCTTTTGTTGGCTTTTATGGCATGCTCTAAATGCGCCAGGGCTATGTTAATAAAGCTGGATATTTCTTGTATACTCAGTTGGTTTTTATTTCCGCTAAAGCTTTGATCGTAGATAGACAATCTGTAGTTGCTAGCCGCAGTTGCTAGACCATCTAAGACCGTTTTTCTGTCTGTATCAGATATCTTGTCATCTAGAAGGTGTTTGTGGTCTTGAAGTGTTTTACAAACACCATTAAAAAACTCGATGAGTTCTACAGAAATCTCAACATGTTGGGTTTTTGTAGATTGAAGGGTAGTGTCAAAGAATTTTAAAAATCTTCTNAGGTAATAAAGGGTAACCATAGAGACCCCATTACCAACTAGTGCATTGTTAGCATCATTCCATTCTGGTCTTTGGGTATTCATCCAAATACCTGCCTCTGGTATAAAGTTTGCTATTTTAGCAAGTACAGTAGCTAATATTTTTTCAATGAAATTAACCTTGTAAATAAAAATGTTTTTATCTCTAAGCAGTGCACCATCTACTCCAATTTCCTCTCGCTTTAATTGAATTTTTTCCTCTGCTTTGTGATCAAAATCAATGGTGTTCTTTGGATCTTTCAAAATTTGCTCATAGGGTTTTATGCGGTAGGGCACATTTGCGTAAACAAATAAGTCTTTTGAGAAATAACTTTCCAATTTGCCTGGGTAGTAGGTTTCTATAAATTCTAAAAATTTAAGCAAGTATATGATCTGGTGATCTCCCCAGTATCCTATGTAAGACCATGGGTTGTCTGGCTCTATGGTTTCCCAATCAAATCC
>JGI20153J14295_10002724_pt1 | contig 12321 bp, 9 predicted proteins | sample COG_03_FD_14295 | JGI IMG/M metagenome (IMG submission 14295) | reverse complement strand
AAAAAGTAACCATCCTCCTGCAAGACCAGCCTGACCGCACCTACTGGCGCGGAGCAGTGTCAGCAAACGACGGCTTCCTCGAAGACGTGCCACAGTGGCTACTCGACGAGCCCACCATTCCAAGCGGCCACGGCGAAGCCTTCCACGACGCTTACGCACGCCTACACCGTGAGTTTGAAAAAGACGTCCGTGCCTACCAAGACGGTAAGCCCTGGAGCTGTGACGGCTCAAAATACGCCAACATTGACGATGGCCGTATGGGACTCGCCTTCATTGATGCCGCGCTCAAGTCAGACGCCGCAGACGGAGCTTGGGAAGTTGTCTCCAAGGGTTAATCGAGCTCTTCCGCATTCAACTCCCCAAGAATATCCCGTCCCGATATCTTACCCATCATCTCAAGCTCGGCAGCCAGCACCTCACGTGCCTGCCGGGCTTTTTTTCCGTCTTGATCCGGCCTACCACAGTGCGTGCAGGAGGCAAAACCCGGGTAGCCTTCTTTTTTCTGAGGATCATTCTCAGGAGAAACCAGAGTCACTAGCGGCCTAAGCCGCTCACGATTGACAGGCAGGATCACAATGGGGTGAATCCAGCACGTCAGCGGCTTATCAAACCAATCGCCACGTCCCTGCTCCATGGATAATCTCTGAATGCCACATCTCCCCTGCCGGTCCAGAAAAACACAGCGAGTCTTCGGGAAATGTGCCGGGTAGTCCTCAGCCAGCTCACCTTCTTCGGCCTCACGGGTTGCCGTCTTCATCGTCTCGCCACCACGGCTTGCCTCCACTGGCTTATCGGGAAGACTCAGGCCATAAGCAGCCAATCGCTCGCCATGGTCAGCCACCATCTGCCTTACCCCCTCCGCCTCCTCCTGGGATAAATACACCCCATCATGGCAGCACGTCGCCCGGCAACGATCTAGCTCACACGGACGCAACTCTGTCTCGAAGGCTTCATGATCTATGACCGCCTCACGCAGCTGAGCTGCCACGATCCGCGCTGTTTTTTCATATGCTGTGTGTGCCATGGCAGTCGCATTCAATCAGAGTCATGATAAAATGAGAATTTCAGATTTGGTATTTCATCAAGAGCCACTAGACTCATGCACATGGCCCTCCCCCTCAAGAAAAGCGAAGTACTCTGTTTCTACGATCTCCAGTATCGCTGGGCCAAACGCAGCACTGATCGGGGAGTCGAAATCAAAATAGAACTCAACGAATTTCCCGACGGCCAGATGATCATCGCCCAATGCCCGCGCGTGTTCCGCCCCGACATGGTAGAGGACATCATCGAATACGGTCGAAAAATCGGCTGGAAACCGGAGGAAACCAATCCGCCGATCACCGTCAGGCTTACCAAACGTGGGCTGACCCAGATTGACCCTTCCGCTTAATCGGATAATACACTGCAAGAAGGGCCCCATCTAGGTGTAGCTCACCCTGTTTTATTGCCAGCCCATCAGATCGCTTACCTCTCTCTTGAGTTGCTCCGCGATGCGGAACTCATCACCGCCAGGCTCGACTGAATTGAATCCCAGAGGATTTATAAGGTCGGGTTCTTGGGCGATCCATTTTTTCTCTTCGTGATCATATACCGGAGCCATCAGTGCCCACAATAATGCGGTAAGAGAGAACACCGGCATCAGCGTGTGAGTAAGCAGCAGTCTGGAAACAGCGCGATTCCTGCCACCAAAAACCAATCGCAAAAAACAAATCAATATCCAGAACAAAGCAACTCCGATCAATACCGCGCTTGAAAGAATCGCTCCCCTAGCATGTTCGTAAAGGGCATCCCCTACTCCACTTAGCGGCATGGCGATACAGAGCAACACAGCGGGAACCCACTGCACCCACCCCGTGGAAAAACCAAGATAACCAGCCTGCTTGCGCCACCTCCAACGAGCCAGCAGAGGAACCATCACTCCGACCAATAAAACCATGCAAGCAAACTGAGCCACTACTGGGTAGCCAAATTGATGGATTCCATGATGCCTGGCACTCCATGGTGAAAGCAAATTGACCACCAAGTAGAGACCCACAGGGAAAATCACCCCGCCTAGGACTAGCCATATCCAGTCGAGACCACCCAGCTGCGATCGCAACGCAATCGCCACCCTACGTACTGCCGCCCGGTACCTGAGCCTAGATATCAAGAGCACACCCACAAGCAGCGCCATCAACAAGCTCGCAGCACTGACAAGGACCTTGCCCGCTAAAGCATGCTCTGCGATGCGACCTGGCATAAAGTCTTCCGGCTTGAGCTCTGGTGGTGATATCACCTGTTTACCTACGAAAGCGGGCATAAGTATAACATGCATTGCTCCAAGCTTATGCTTGTAATCAGCGATTCTCGACGGACGATTTTTTTTCGCTTCCTTATCATCCTCAAAAACCTTCTGCAGACGCTCAAACTCCAGAGCTCGATCACTCATACCGCAGGCATTGGCAGCATCACGGAAGTCTTCCAATGGACCTACAATCCACGCTCTTGCCACCAAGGCATCAACAATTGAAAAGCCATCACCACGAATCATTCGCTGCCCAAGAACTTCCCAGGCGCCAATCAGTTTATTCAAGCGCTCGCCATCACGCTGCGCCCCACACCTCTCAGCCTCCAATCGCACCACTTTGCTCAAAACAAGCGATTTCAGTGCATAGGATTTCAACGACCCCATATAAGCAATGTTTGCAGCCTGACTGATATAGTCGATACCCTGACGGGGAAGTAATTTCATACGCTTGGCAACAAGTTCACGCTGATGAGATACCAAGCTCCCGGCTTCAGCCGCCTGATACATGAGCTGCAGAGCCGTAGCAAATTTGTCTTCGTCAGTTACCTTATACCCTGGCTTTGGCTTTTGTTTTTGCCCCGCATTCGCCGTTACCCCTTTCCGCTTACCCGCAGGTGATCTTACTTTTTCCACACTGCCCTCTGCCTCAAAGGCGGCAGCCATCAATGCATACCAGCCGTTGCCCTGATCGATTTTTTCGCCCTGGGAAATAAAATCCAGAGGCAAGCTGTCGCGGTCTTCGGCGTATCCCATGGCGTATTCGATGTAATAGGCAGGATTGGACGGATCCAGATCCCAGAGTGCCTTGTAACGCAGCTCTTCAGTAGGCTGCGAGCGATCACCAAACATGATGAGTATTTCGTCACGGCTGAGGTCTTTAGCCACTTCCTTCCCCGCCCACGAATCACTCCCTACCGGATCCCCTCCTGAAAAATCACAAATATAATGATTACATTCATCAGGTTGTTGAGCCTGACAATCGCCCTTCAGCGCAAGAAAACGAGAGCCGTAATTCGCAACCACAAAGAGCGAGACCGCAATACATATGATGATGCCTAACACCCGCAAGTGAAACCGCTTCTTGGAGGTCTTGGCCAAATGACGAGCACTACGATCCAGCCCATCGTCACCATACTTCGCTGCCAATTGCTCGATCATCTTTTCAGCCTCACGCTGTTGCTCGACATTTTCGTCAAACACACCTTCAAGTCCTTTTTTAAGATCATCCGAATTATTTTCCATACTTAAAGACTCCCATTTCTTTGAATTTNTTACGATAAAAAAAACCCTTTGGCACTTTGGCTACCTAATACCCCACGAACAATAAGCAGCGGCATGCAAGCGCTCCCCATCAAGAAAAGCGAAGTGCACTGTTTCTACGATCTCCAGTACCGCTGGACCAAACGCAGCACCGATCACGGTGTCGAAGTCAGAATCGAACTCAATGAAAAGCCAGACGGTCAGATGATTATTGCCCAGTGCCCCCGCGTGTTCCGTCCCGACATGGTCGAAGACATCATTGAATACGGACGGGAAATCGGCTGGACGCCAGAAAGAACCGGTGACCCAATCACCACTCGCCTGACCAAGCGTGGAATCACGCCAGTGGTATAAAAAGCGACTGATGATGTGCGCTGCTTTGAGCTAAGCCCATCTCACTTGTTCACAGGATCAGAGGGGAAATCGGTCTCTATCTGCTTGAGCAATTCATCGAGCTCATCAGATAGCTGGCGGGTGACAACTGCCTCAAAGCTGCTTGGTGCGATGGTATCACCACTCAGTTTCCAAAGCTCGTCTTCAGCGACCCAGTGTTTTTCGATGCCATAATAAATTGACACATGCAATGCCATGATCAGAGAGGCTGACACATACAGAGGGACCAAGAGCTGACTCCTAACAGCACGGAACAAACTGCCCCCTCCCTCTTTCTTATTTCGTCTATAGCTGCCAATCAATGCCACCAAGACCAGCACACATGCCAAGATCTGCATCGAATGGCCGAGGATGACCAGCCACACTGTCATAAACACACCCACCAAACCAAATAGTGGCATAGCCAACAAAGCGAGCACCGCCGCAGAGCACAAGCATTTCGATACCTTGCGTTGTTCAACTGGCAGAACATGATTGAGTCGATATGTAATGGCAATCACAGGCGCAACAAGAAGCATGAGTAATAAACTCACAGGCTGGCCGAGCGGTGTCACATTTAACAGAGTATAGCGTTGCGCGCTTAGCAATGAGTCGGTGCCATTGACCAGCCAATAGATTCCGATTGGAAGCAAGACTCCATATATAAAAACGGCTACCCAGTCACGTGTGGCAAACGTTGCGCTCAATCGTCGCCCGAGGATGCGCAACAAGTGATCACGCCGAAAAGTCCGCAACCACACCACCATGGCGGATAAAACCAACATCAGGCATGCCAGCGCAGCAACCAGCCCGTTAAAAAAAGCGTGGTCTGCCCTGCGATCCGGCCCAGTATTAGGCGCGGGTAACTTGTTGCGATCGTTGACTTGCTTCGCCACAATTCCCATGGAAAGATGTGAAAATACACTAGCCTTAATAAATGAAATTTCATCGGGTACGTTGTAGCGAGCTTCATTTTCGGCATCCATTTGCTTGCCAAGTGCAACAAAACCACTCTCCAGCTCTTCTAATCCACAAGCTTTCGCCGCTGCTGCAAAATCCTCACATGGACCACTAATGCAAGCTCGCAAGACCATCCCGTCTACCAATGTTACAATATCGGGATGTTGCATCCTGCAAAACGCCTGCCATGCAGGAATGAGACGTTTTAATGCCTCCGCATCTTTCTCCTTCTCACAGCGATATGCTTCAGCTTTGATTAGCATCATCACTTTTTGATATCGTAAAGAATGGCTTGTCATACCACTAAGATACCCTATCGGCATCCACCGCGTCAGCCAGTCCTGCTCGTCCCGCTCAATGAGTGGCAGGCGCCGTTTTAGCAATGCGAGTGTGTGACTCTCAAAACTTGGCATTTTCACAATAGTGTAGAAGAGATCCATTGCCGCTTGATGTTTTGTCATGTCCGTAATCGCATAGTGCTTAACTCCTTTTCGTAACACTGGAGATATACTGGGCGTGGACTTACTCTCTGCCGAATCAACTTTTTTGGTGCAAGCATCAGCCATTTCAGCCAGCTGCAATGTTGAAAACAAGGCATTTCCAGGATCGATCCGCTCGGCAACCGTTAACATATCGGCAGGATACGATTCGAAATCCCACTGATACGCATTAACATACTCAATATACAATCCTGGGTTACCTGGTTCGGATTCCCATGCGCCCTTGAGTCGGTCTGATTCAGTAGCACTCTTGTAGTCTCCGAAAAGCAAAAGCATATCAGCCTCACTAAGATCACTGAAATAAGAACTCTGCACGAGCCAAGTGTGATAGTCATTATCTATATCTATAGATTGCATATGATCGATGGCTGTTACAAAGTCACCACCAGTCTTCGAAAGTCTGTATGCCGGTATGAACACAAGTGCCATCCACAGCAAAATCATGACAATACTCAGCGCAATCATCAACCATCGAGGGCGTCGGTCAGAGGCTGACAAATTATCATACGACTCAGCCAACTTCACCTCATCCTCGCTTAACTGACTTTCAAGGAGTTGTTCAGCATCAGCATGCTTTTCCGAATCCGAGGAAAAGCACTGATTTACTTTATCAAGAAATTGGCGACGTAAGTTGTTCATAAGTTCTGTGGTCATTCGTTTTTGGCTGATAGATATTACGTATTGCGTATTATGTATTATGTATTACACAATACGTTACATATGGCGTGATTCTTCGACAAGAACTATTTTTGAAGGCTGAACATGATGGTCTTAAGAACAACGACGATACACTTATACCATTTACACGATACAAAAAAAACGCCGCCAGAGCAAATGCTCCAGCGGCGTAATGTTTGATTGGTAGGATATCAGCAGGAGATTACTTCTCCTCGTCTTTATCTTCAGCACTTGGGCTCCACTCCTCAGCAGCTCCAGAGGATGCGAGGTTGAAAGCCTGCTCAAGGCCAACGAGGTCACCGGTCGGACGTAAGGTCTCGAAGCTGGCTGACTCCTTCTCGAGCTGCTCGGGATCGTAGCTAACGGCCTTAATGGAAAGACCAATACGGCGTTCGACATTGTCCACCTTGATGACGCGGGCTTCGATTTCATCGCCCACCTTGATGACATCTTTGACCTTCTCCACGTGATCTTCACTGAGTTGTGAGATGTGGATGAGACCATCAATGTCGTTCTCAAGATTAACAAAGGCACCGAAGCTAGCAATCTTGGCAACGCTTCCCTTGACGAGATCGCCAACCTTGAAGCTGCCACCGATTTCTGACCAAGGATCACCGTCAAGCTGCTTGACTCCAAGAGACACACGCTGGTTTTCCTTGTCGATACTGAGCACGATAGCCTCCACCTCGTCACCCTTTTTGATGACTTCGGATGGGTGGTTGATCTTGCGAGTCCATGAGAGGTCTGAAACGTGGATCATACCATCGATACCTTCTTCCATTCCGAGGAAGGCTCCGTATGGTGTGAGGTTACGCACCTCACCTTTGACCGTAGCACCGATTGGGTACTTAGCCTCGAGCTCATCCCATGGGTTTGACTCAAGCTGACGGACGCCGAGGGAGATCTTCTGCTCCTCGATACTGATACCGAGAACAACGGCTTTGATTTCCTGGTCGAGCTCCAACACATCGCTTGGACGGTTGATACGCTTGACCCATGAAAGTTCGGAAACGTGCACAAGGCCTTCGACGCCACTCTCCATTTCGATAAATGCACCGTATGGAAGAAGCTTTGTGACTTTGCCCACGACCTCTGTGCCAATTGGGTAACGTGCCTCGATGTCTTGCCATGGATTGTCTTCCATTTGCTTGAGACCAAGTGATACACGCTCTTTTTCACGATCAACATCAAGGATAAGCACCTCGAGCATCTGACCGATATGAAGAAGAGCAGATGGGTGACTGATACGTCCCCAACTCATGTCGGTAACGTGAAGCAATCCGTCCATGCCTTGGAGGTCAACAAAGGCACCGAAGTCGGTGATGTTCTTAACCTGACCTTCGACCTTGTCGCCAACCTTGACGCTCTGAAGGAAGTCCTGACGCATTTCTGCGCGCTCACTCTCAATAACTTCGCGGCGAGAAAGAACGATGTTCTTACGTTCGTCGTTAACTTTAACAATTTTAAATTCATAGACCTTGCCAACATATTCGTTGAGATCTTTCGGTGGAATGATGTCGACCTGTGAGCCAGGAAGGAATGCCTCGACTCCGACGTTGACCATAAGACCACCTTTGACAGCGCTCTTGATCTTGCCTTTGACAAGTCCACCTTCGTGGTAAACAGCAACAATTTTCTCCCAGTTCTTGCGGTGGGCGGCTTTCTCCTTGGAGAGCACGACCATGCCCTCGTCATTTTCGAGTTTTACGAGAAGCACTTCGACTTCGTCACCCTCTTCGATTTCCTCGTCTTCAAATTCTGCGATTGGGATAGCCCCTTCGGACTTGTAACCGACGTCCACGAGGACAACTTGGGGTTTAATGGCGATAATGGTTCCGTTGACAACGGATCCTTCTTCAAATGTACGGAACTTTGAATCGATCAAAGCTTCGAGTTCTGCAGTAGCAGGCATAATGTTATTTTATTGGGTTAAGGTTAGGTTCCTTGGTTAATTTCCTTTTAATTGAACCACCTCGGTTTTGAAACTTCGGTAGTTGCCCCGTTCAATGCCGATGGAAACGGGGCGCCAACACCCACCGACAGAAAGAAAAGTGAAGGCGCAACTTACAAGAGGATCCACTTTTGGCAAGAAGAATACACTGATTTCCACATCATACAGACAAAGCCCAACCCACTTAAAGCGAGCGACTTAATCAAGAAATTGGATCGAATACCGACTACAAAACCCGCTAAAAGCATTTTATCCAGAATTTTCCCGCCGATTTCGCCACCACATCAAGGCACACTTTCTACCTGAAATAGCCACCTCTATTGGTACTATGGCCCACTCACAAGCCCTTACTTACCAAACTTACGATCGAGTTCGTTGAGAGAAATATGAATTAAAGTTGGCCTGCCATCAGGGGTGCAATAAGGCAGATCGCAGGCAAACATCGCTGCCAGCAGAACATCTGCATGATCGATGCTACAGGGCTCATGCCTGCCTACTCTTTTGGCGACCCCTTGGGCAAAAGTCTCATATGCCATCGCCTTGCCTTTACGCGTGCCGACGGTTTCATGAAGCTCATCAACAAGTTCGAGTAAAAAGCCTCTCACATCAGACACCTTAAGAAAACTGGGAACACTATTCACCTTCACGGTAGAACCACCAAATGCTTCAACCTGTATGCCCGCGTCTGCAAAATGATCCGCATAACGAATCACTAACTCGGCATCTAAAGCCTCCAGCTCTAGCAACTCAGGGACTAATAATCCCTGCGAACTCATCGCTCCGCCATCAGCACTCACGGCCATCAACAGCTGCTCGTAAACAATGCGCTCACGTGCAGCGACAGGATCTAACAAAATAGCCCCTTCATCACCCTCGAGCACGATATAGCGATCATGCAGAGGTCCGATTATATTGAAATTGGGGCCCTCACAAAGCTTACCTCCCGAGCCGTCCACCAAGTCCTGCTGCTGCTCAACTCGGTAGGGAAATGAACTCGGGCGCTGCTCAGCAGCTGTTACAACATGATTATCTTCTCCACCTCTTTCTACATACCCACCTTCATTCTGTTTCGCCGCCTCAGTGTTTGGCTCTCCTACAAAATCGTCCGCGTGCTGCACCGGAGCAAAATCATCAGTATCGCTGGAAACATGCCCCACAGAGGGGTCGGTTTTGACTCTCAATGCCTGCTCCACCGCAGAGGCCACTAGCGCACGGACCTCATGAGGCCGATGAAATCTCACCTCTTTTTTGGCAGGGTGAACATTCACATCCACCAAACTTGGATCCATATCTATCCACAGCCAAGCTGCGGGATGATTTCCTTCAGAGATCGCACCACGATAGCCATCTTTCAATGCACGAGACACGGCTGAATCCTCGACTGGGCGGCCATTGAGAAAAACAAACTGCTGGCGCTTTCCCTTCCTCGCATATTCAGCGGGCAGCAGATAGCCTTGGACCTTCATTCCGTTACCTGATGTGTTAGGAACCTGAATTAAATGGCTAGCCGTTTGCTGCCCAGCAAGACCAGAAATACGAACCCTCCAGTCACTTGTGGCAGCCAGGTCAAACACTTGACGACCGTCCTTGATTAAGGTGAATCGCACTGCTGGCGTCGCAAGAGCATGTAACCTCACCTGATGCTCGACATGTGCTGACTCGGTGCTCTCAGCACGTAAAAACTTCCGCCTCGCTGGCACATTGTAAAAGATTTGCTTCACCTCCACACAGGTACCCGCTGACATACCGGCATCACGCACATCTCTCAGGCTACCTCCATCCACCACGATTTCCGTTCCTGCCACGCTATCATGCTCACGTGTGGAGAGCCGGAATCTTGAGACACTGGCAATACTAGGCACCGCCTCTCCGCGGAAACCTAGAGTCAAAATAGAGGCCAAATCCTCACTCTTCTTGAGCTTACTTGTAGCGTGCCTTTCAAGTGAAAGCAGCGCATCCTCACGGCTCATACCGCAAGCATCGTCCGTCACCTTTACCAAGGCTGTACCACCACGCTGCATCTCAACGGTGACGTGCTGAGCCCCTGCATCGATACTGTTCTCAACCAACTCCTTGACCACACTTGCAGGGCGCTCGACGACCTCGCCAGCGGCTACCTGACTGGCTAGAGTATCATTAAGAATTTGAATTTTAGACATCGTAATAAAGGTTCATCTGTCCGAGATGTTCACCCTCCAACGCAACCAACTTAATATTACTGGGGCGCATTAGCCAACAGTAGTTTTGACTTCCGTCTATTTTTTAATTGTTCATCTCCGTCAATCCACTATCCATTCATCCACTGTGCCAAGGGAATTTAAATCATCATTCATGGAGCGTGTGGCCAACCGCCGGCCACCGTGGTTCTGGTGGTTTCTGGCACTCATCCTCGCGACCTGTTTCTCCGCACTGTGCTGGTCACTCTGTATCTCGATCTTCAACAATCCTGAGATACCGCGTAATTATGAGATCCTCAAGAAACTAGAGCGCCTACCCGTGCCTCGTTCCTACACATCCCAAACTGCTCCAAAGCACCCCGCCAATTCAGCTCCCACGCTGCGCAAAAGCTATCTGGTATTCACCCCCCCAGAGCTGAGCACCATCAACCGCAGCCTGCTTCACAGCTACTTAACCAACTTTCGTGAAAAAACCTTCTCCAGTTATCTGAAAGGAACCTATCGGGTAACAAACACCCGTAAACTTACCAAAGACGATTTTATCACGGATGGTTTTGCCGTGCAAATGCGGGCGTTTACGCAAGCTGATGAATATAGCGAACCATCCCCTTACCCGGTCATCGCAGAAATCATCTTTCCCACGCCCTACTCTGACTCACACAAGGGCTTCCATAAAGGTGACATGCTAGAATTGGGTATCACCCCCCACTTTGCATCTCTGCTCCATGTCAGCAAGCTGAGTCAAACCAATGACGACACCATCATTGTGATCACGGCAGTCAGCCTAGCAAGCAAGCTGCGGCCACCTCACGCAGGCCCATTTGATTTGATAGCTCCCAAAGAGGTCAACCTTGAGGCCGAGCTGCCCTTGTTTAAGAACTAGAGCTGAGTGCTGCCCATTACTGGCCATTACTAGAGTCAGGGCAAGACTCCGTTCTGCCACGTAAGCCCCTCACCCGCGGTCCCCATGCGGTCACTGATCCGGCGCAGCAATACACGCTCCGCCTCTTTGCCAATGTCACTGCGCTGGGCATCTTGCCGCGCTTGGTTTTTGAGATAATTAATGCACGAGCATGATCCTGTGGACTAAGTCGATTGATCGCACCATTGTCCGCATAATAGACCTCAAAATCCCCCACAGGCTCAACACTGAGCACCTTAGCTCTTGGCAAAGGGCCATCGATCTTGCCGTCAAGAATTCCCCATTGGCCTCCCTCACTCAGGTCAAACCCCGCCTTGACCACAAAATCCGCCCTCACAATTAAGGTTTTTTCACTGCCCATCCAAGTTGTCTGGAACTTGGTGATTGCCTGGGTCTTGCGTTGCACCAGGGCAAGCTCACCGATCTCAGATTTTGCCAATACCGCGGTCGATCCACTGACCACGACCTCCGTGCCAAATACCCCACTTAAAGCCTCTGCCATCATCTCCACTGGCCCCTTAGCTGCCTTCTCATAGAGAAAGTAAAAGCAGCCAACACCCGTGATCATCAACATGGTCATGCCGCCAAAAACAGCCAAAATAGTGCCCGGTAGGCGCGACCCCCTGTGCTTGGAGCCCTCCTCCACTGATGATGCTGAATCCTTTGCTGTAGACATGGCCGTATCATACTTTACCCACCCCGCTTTGGGAATCTTACAAATACTTCAACCGCCCAAAAGCCATCATTCAAACCTGCTCTTTTTCTCGTTTTCCCCTTGCCCGATCATCGTTCACCCGCCATCCATAAGTTGTTACACAACTCCTCGAAAACCTAATGAAGGCTCTTATCGTAACACTAAATCTCATCAATACGACTAACACGCCAATCACCACACCGACCACCACATGAAGATACAATACAGGATCAAATCAGCCCTCGTGATCGCGCTATGCATCACCCCTCTTGCCCAAGCCGAAACCCCTCTTGCCCAAGCCGAAGAATCAGTTAACAAAGAGCCTATCAAGGTATTACAAATCGTCGGTGAGAACCATCATGATTACGAAAACCAAAAAGTAATCATCGCGGAAGGCGTCAGCAAACGTGTCAACAGCACCTGGACAACCCTGCACCACAAAACCAAAGAAGCGGCCAAAGAGTATCTCGACAGCCCCGACTTCGCCAAAGGGTATGATGTAGTGTTGTATAATATCTGC
>JGI20153J14295_10002722_pt1 | contig 12330 bp, 14 predicted proteins | sample COG_03_FD_14295 | JGI IMG/M metagenome (IMG submission 14295) | reverse complement strand
AATTCTTATTGGCTTTACCACCGCGATATTAGCATCGCGATGGGTTGATGGGGCCGAGCAGGCGAAGTAGCTGCAAGGCGTTAAAAGTAGCTGCAAGGCGTCAAAAATAGATGAAAGCAATACTTGCTCGTTGCTTCAATAAGCCCTAAGCAAGATCTTCTGGTTGCTCCATGCGCCATTGTTCAAAGCCGCCATCCACAGAGTATACGGCGGTGAAATCTTGCTGAATAAAGAACTGGCTCGCTTGTTGACTCGAATTACCGTGGTAGCAATAAATTACTAATGCAGCATCCCGATCGGCTTGCTGCACATAGGCCGTTAAGCTGCTATTGTCGATATGGACAGCACCTTTTATATGCGCTTCGCTATAGGCTGTGGCATCGCGAACATCAATAATTTGTGTGGTTTCTTGGCCACAAAGTTCTTTAGCTTGTTGGCAAGAGATGCGTGTAAAGTCAGTCATAATCGTTATCCTTTTCTGCTTAATAAGTCATTATAAATTTTGCTGCGCTTGCTCAAGCTGTTCGTTTAACTCCATCCATTCGGTTTCAAGATTATCTAGCTCAGTCGTTTCTAGGCCTTGCTGATGGAGTAGTTTTTTCAAAGTATCTTTTTGCGCGTCCTCATAGAGCCCGCTATCACTTAACTCAGCTTCTCGTTTTTTCGCAGCACTCTCTAACTGATCGATTCGTTTCTCAATAGCCTGTGTTCGCAGGGTCATGGGGCGTAGCTGTTTGCGCAGCTCAGCTTCATCACGTTTCCGTTGGCGTCGTTGCTCTGCCGAAAGGCTGGCTGTTTCAGCGCCCTCTAAACTGGCTTGCGCATCCGATCGAAGTGTCGTGCTGGCGCGACTTTTAAGTAACCATCGAGCATAGGCATCGAGATCTTCTTCATAGGGCTTAAGTTTGCCATCGGCGACTAACCACAGTTCATCGGTAACGGTTTGCAATAGGTGGCGATCATGCGAGACAACTAATAGCGCGCCTTCAAAGCTTTGCAGTGCAATATTAAGCGCATGACGCATATTTAAATCAAGGTGGTTGGTGGGCTCATCAAGTAATAAGAGATTAGGCTTTTGACGCACCAGAGTTGCTAACACCAAGCGGGCTTTTTCGCCGCCAGACATCGGTTTAACTAACGATAACGCCATGCTGTTAGCAAAGCCAAAGCCGCCCAAGAAATTCCGTAAGTCTGATTCAGAGGCTTCGGGGTGTAGGCGGCTTAAATGCGATAGCGGGGTGTCGTCATTGCGTAATTGCTCAAGTTGATGCTGGGCAAAATAGCCAATATTCAATTCTTTGGCGCGCTCAATATCGCCGCTCTGAGGAATTAAGCTGCCGGCTAAGGCTTTTACTAAGGTGGATTTACCTGCGCCATTTGCGCCCAATAAACCAATTCTTGCGCCCGCTTCTAAACGAAAGTGAATATCGTTAATAACAGTAATGTCGTCATAGCCAAGATTCAGTTTTTCGGCTTGTATCAACTGCCGAGGATTTTTCTCAGGCGCGGTAAAGGCAAACGAAAAAGGCGAGTCAATATGGGCGGGTGCAATAGTTTCGAGTCTGGCTAGGGCTTTTAATCGACTTTGGGCTTGTTTGGCTTTAGTAGCCTGAGCGCGAAAGCGATCAACAAATTTTTGCATATGGGCAATACTGGTTTGCTGCTTTTCATAGGCAGCTTGTACACCGGCTAGGCGGGCAACACGTTGCTTTTCAAAGGCCGAATAGTTACCGGTATAGTAATCAATTTTTTGACGCTCAATATGGGCGATATGGGTGCAAACGTTGTCGAGAAAATCACGGTCATGTGATATTAAAAGAAGGCTGCCATCATATTGTTTAAGCCAGGCTTCCAGCCAAATAATGGCATCAAGATCCAAATGGTTAGTCGGCTCATCCAATAATAAAATATCAGATTTTTGCATTAATGTGCGTGCCAAATTCAGTCGCATACGCCAACCGCCAGAAAAGTCACTGACGGTTTGTGCTTGCTCAACTACGCCAAAACCTAAGCCTGCCAGTAATTGAGCAGCTCGTGATTCTGCGGTGTAGGCATCGGCGCTTTCTAGCTGTTCATAAGCGAGTGCTAGGGCATCACCAGAACCCGATTCTTCGGCCTTTTTGAGACGCTGCCTTGCCGCCATTAACGGTGCGTCTCCAGCAATAACAAAATCAACTGCTGTGCCGCTCACTGTATCCATATGCTGCTCAACGGTTGCAAGCTTCATGCTGCGCGGGACATCCACTTCACCGAGATCACTGGCCAGCTTACCGGTAAGAAGGGCAACTAAGCTAGATTTACCACAGCCATTGGCTCCGGTTAATCCTAGGCGATGACCGGCATGAACGGTAAAACTCGCGTCTTCGAATAATAGTTTTTCGCCGCGTCGTAATGCGACTTGTGAGAGTTTTATCATGCTTTATCTTTTATGGTTGCGGCTGTTTCTTTTTAGATTACGGTTTTTTTAGCGCTAATCTCGAAATGTGCCTATAAAGCTTACCCGTATAGACTACGGTTAAAACGCTAGGCCGCACTATACAGGGATTATTATGATGTTGGAAAGTGATCCATAGAATCAGGAATTATGCCTTTAATGTTGTAGGCGAGGGCAATGATTTGCGCAATAATAATATACAGTTCATGGGGTATTTCATCACCGAGCTCTAGCATGGCTAACATTTCGGTGAGTTCAGGGTTCTCATATAAAGGAATGCCAAGCTCTCTGGCTAAGGCAATAATATCTTCGGCTATAGCGCCTTCACCCGTCGCCGTTACAACCGGCGCACCAACGCCTTCGTACTGCAAGGCAATGGCTTTTTGGTAAGCGTTTACGCCGCGTTTCTTTCTGCTTAGCTCGTCATTATCATTGCTCATTGATTAGACCTCCGTGTCGAGTAAGTTGTCGAGCAAATTAATGGTGCCATTCGCTCGAACATCTTCAGGTTCGCCAACACGACACTGTAAACGCTGCACGTCTAAACCTAAGCGATCAAGGTTTTCAGCCATTAATGCCAGTTCGCGATTAACCTTATCGACGGTTGACGCTTCTGTGACCCAGAGTACTGCCGCAATGGTTTTACCGCGCAGGGTGGCAAAGGCAACCATATTGCCGTGCTCCTCAAGATCAAAAGACAGTCGTGCATTCCAGGCTTTGTCTGCTGGTTCTGCCAGCGGTTCATTGTCTTTATCGGCTTCAATATGAATATCAATGATATTCAATTTTTGCTCTACCCAAACAGGTAGCTCTAATGACCAGCTTTGATTCACAGCGCTATCATTGGTTGTTAGTAGCTGCGTGTTTGCCGTGAATAATTGCTGGCTTTGGGTGCGCGTTACCACCGTTAACGCCAGCCTTAATAGCTGTAGAAGCTGCTCATTACTATCGCCGCTTAACGGCTTAAGCGAGGCATCGGCCATGGATGAATTTGCTATTAAAGACCAGAGTGATGAAAGTGTGGCGTTATTTTGCAGCGCTGGATTAATGGCTTTGTCACTAGCTGCATTGCTGCTCAATAAGCTGCTTTTAAGTGCTGTAATAAGCTGTAATACGGCCTGCTTATGATCAACGTTAGAAAGATTACTTTGCGCTTGAGTGGCGCCTGCATTGGCAGAGCCAGTTTGAGTCAAGCGGGTATTTAGGCCTAATGTATCAGCAAGATTTTTTATTGCGGGGTTCGATATGGCTATGCCTTTTGAGCGAGCGGCAGCAATTAAATGCGCCATTTTTGCCTCATATAATAAGCCACTATTATGTATGGCTCTGGCTAAGCCGTTCGCTTGTGTAAGCTGCTCTAAGGGGTTAATGCTTTTTTGAAGATGACTTACAGCCGCTTGCAATGCTGTAGGTAATAAAGGCTGTTGCCGGCTAAGGGTGTTTAGGGTTGCTGCTAAAGATTCTTTAGCAACTTGTCTGGGTAAGTTGGCACGCAATGCGGATTGTAATGTGGCTAATGTTTTAGCCTGTAATGCTTGCTCTGTCTGATGGTTTGATTGTGAGCCTAAATTTTGAGTGGCTGCTGTTGCGTTGGCTCTGGCCAATGATGTTGATAGTTCATTATTGATAACGCCTGTGCGCATTCCTACAATCTCAACTTGCTGATGAGATAATACTTGCAGTTGTAATATTTGACCGATTCTAGGCGCGAGCGGAGACTGAACACTCAAGGTTTTATTGCCGCCAACATTCATCAAAACTTCATAGCGATTAGGGTTGAGTTCAACAGCGGCTTTGGCTGATGTGCTTTTACTTCGGCCACTCAAATCCATTGCTTGCTTAATGTCTTGCTTGATGTCCTGCACAGCCTCTTGTTTATGCGTTAATGACTTCTCCAATGTGGCTTTATTATTGGCAAGCTGATGGGTAACTTTAATGACTTTCGCTTCAACCAGCTCTCCGACCCTCGAAGCAAGGTACTGTAAAGTATCGGTCGTCGCTGCTCTCAGCTGAATATCATTATTCGCATGTGAGGCGGCGGGATGGCTAGGCGGTTGAACCATAAATAATCATCAAATATCAAAGTGGCTTGTTTTTTTAGCGTTCTTTTGTTGTCTAACTTATGGCCAACTATGTCGTATGCATTAAACGGCTGCTCCGCAAAATGCGCCAATTGCTAGCCTCATAACCCTTATAACGGCTTTTTAGCGAAAATGATGAGCGTAATGTGCTGACTTAGCCTCAAAAAGTCGATTTTTACTTTATACTAGCCCCTTATTTTTTGACCGTTGATGTTATTAACGTATTATCAGCGGCTTATTGAAAAGTCCATAATCGTTCTGTCTCTAGCATTATTAAGTGAGCATTTTTTTGTCTACTGAAGCCTCTAACCATTCCACTCAAACGCACATCAGCGATGAGCCTAGTCTAGTACTAGACTCTGTTAGCTGTGAGCGTGGAGAAAGATTGTTAGTTGAGTGTTTATCAATGAGTCTTGCTGCAGGTCAGGGTGTTAGAATCGAAGGACCCAACGGCAGTGGTAAGACGACATTGTTGCGTGTCTTAGCGGGTTTAAGCCAGCAATACAGTGGTGCCGTTCGCTGGTGTGGTGAAGATATCCGCCAAGCACGTGCGGTACTGGCAGCAGACACTTTGTATATAGGTCATCTTGCCGGCGTTAAGGCTTTGCTCACACCTCTAGAAAATTTAGCTTGGTGGGTTTCTCTACACATACCTTCGCTTGATCCACTATCAAAAGAAAGCCTGCTAAACGCCTTAACTCAAGTAGGCCTACAGCGTTTTGCTAACACATCTTGTCATCAATTGTCTGCTGGGCAGCAACGCCGCATTGCCTTAGCACGATTGTATTTAAGCCAGCATCGTTTATGGATATTAGATGAGCCTTTTACAGCCATCGATACCGACGGTGTAGCCTTGTTAGAGCAACGCATTGCCGAGCATCTTGCACAAGGCAATATGGCGATTATCACCACTCATCAAGCCATGCAAATAGAGGGCTTTAGCAGCTACTGTTTAGACAAGGTTGAGCAGAAAGAGGGTGGCGACCAATGAACGGTGGTAAACCCAACACAGACATCGGTATTTTTGCGGCTTTTAACGCCTTATTGCTTCGCGATTTACGGGTTTACTTTCGCTCCGTGGCACATGGTTAAATCCTTTAGTCTTCGTGTTAATGGTGATTACTTTATTCACTTTAGGTATTGGCCCTGATCCAAGTGCATTATCGACTCATGCTTCTGGCATTATCTGGGTAGTCGCTTTGCTTGGCATAATGCTTTCGTTAGATGCGCTGTTTCGTGCTGACTTTGATGATGGTTCCTTAGAACAGTTATTACTTTCACCACAGCCTCTTTACCTAGCCGTTCTGGCTAAGGTATTGGCACACTGGGTTATTACCGGCTTACCTATTGTATTGGCTTCGCCGCTTTACAGCTTAATGCTAGGTATTCCCGCCAATGCAATTGCGTTTTTAGCTTTGGGGCTTTTACTGGGCAGTGGTATTCTCAGCTTTATTGGCGCTATTGGTGCATCTTTAACGGTAAGTTTACGCAGTGGTGGCTTGTTGATTGCTTTACTCACTTTGCCCCTTTATGTACCTGTTATTATCTTTGGCTCGCAGTTTGTCCAAAGCGCTATTGAAGGATGGCCACTAATGCCAACGCTCTCTATGTTGTTGGGCCTGCTTATTGGTGCCATAGTACTCGCACCTATAGCAATTATTGGTGGTCTTCGATTGAGCCAAGATAGCTAAAAGACAGTATATATAAAGTGGTAGATACAACGCTCAGCGTATAAATAGTCGACGATAGCAGCACAGTAATAAGCTATCTCAACAATGAATGAATAACTAAGGGTTAATTATGGCAAGTTGGCAGTGGTTTCATCGCCTTGGATCACCTAAGTGGTTATCCGGTACGATTGATCGTTGGCTACCGTGGGTGTTAGGTGCAGGAACATTGCTGCTATTAATTAGTGCGGTTTGGGGTTTGGCTTTCACTCCACCCGACTACAAGCAAGGCAATAGCTTTCGTATTATCTATATTCATGTGCCCACAGCAATAGTCGCTTTGGCGGCTTATTATGTTATGGCGGTTGCTGGAGCGGTATCTATTATATGGCGTATGAAGGTGGCAGATATGGTTTTGCGTGCCATTGCTCCCGTAGGCGCAGCGCTCACTTTTTTAGCCTTAGTGACAGGTGCCATTTGGGGTAAGCCAACCTGGGGAGCCTATTGGATTTGGCAAGATGCTCGACTCACTTCAATGCTATTATTATTCTTTTTATATTTAGGCATTATGGCTTTACATGATGCTTATCAAAACAACGCTAGTGGTAATCGCGCGGCAGCGATTATGTCTTTGGTGGGTACGGTGAATATTCCAATTATTTATAAGTCGGTTGACTGGTGGTCAAGCTTACATCAACCAGCCACACTTAAATTTACCGAAGAATCAACCATTGCAACTGAAATGCTACAGCCATTAATGTTAGCGATTCCTGGCGCTTATTTGTTTTTTATTGCTGCAGTGATGTTGCATTTGCGTGTACAAATTGCGCGTAATGAAAAAGATACTCGCTGGATGGCTGAGCGCGCTTCGTAATAAGTCTGTTTGTTTTAAGAGGTGATTTATGTATTTTAATAATCTAGCTGAGCTATGGGAAATGGCCGGTCATGGACCTTATGTTTGGTCTGCCTATGCAATTAGCTTTGCTGTACTTGCCGCAATGGTTGTTATTCCTGCTGTGCGTTACCGTCAGCAGTTAGCGCAAATACGCCAGCAGCAGCTGCCTTCAGATAAAAGTTAAGAGATCAGTTAATTATGCATCCTGCACGAAAACAACGCTTAATCATTGTTGCCATTATTGTTATTGGTGCCAGTGTTGCAACGGCTTTAATTGCTAATGCGCTCAAGCAAAATCTTAATCTATTTTATGAGCCTTCTCGTATTGCTAATGGTGAAGCACCCATAGGCCGAAAAATTCGTGTTGGCGGTATGGTTTTAGAGAATAGTTTAACGAGACTGCCTAATTCATTGACCGTGCAATTTGTCGTTACCGATTATGAAGCAGAAGTGACTGTGGAATACACGGGCATTCTTCCTGATATGTTTACTGAGGAAGCCGGTACAGTCGCTACCGGAGTTTTAACGGAAGACGGTTTATTTATTGCCGAGCAAGTACTGGCGAAACATGACGAAACTTATATGCCGCCAGAAGTGGCCGCGGCCTTAAAAAACAAACCGCCTGCTTATTAATTTAGGTTTGTTTAATTACTTTTTATGCAGTTTAAATCAATGCACTTTTAATCAATGCACTTTTAATTCAATATAAATGGACCACTCTTGATACCAGAAATCGGACATTTTGCATTATTGCTTTGCCTGCCAATAGCAATATTTCTTGCCAGCATTCCATTGCTAGGTGCCATTCTAGGTCGGCCGCTTTGGATGCGTTTAGGACCTTTGCTTGCATTGGGCCAATGGTTGTTTTTATTGCTGGCCTTTATTTGCTTAACACATTCTTTTTTAACCGATGACTTTACCGTTAAGTTAGTTGCCATGCATTCAAACTCTGCATTGCCTTGGTACTTTAAGTTAAGCGCAGTTTGGGGAAATCACGAAGGCTCACTTTTACTTTGGGTCTTCATTTTAGCGTCATGGACACTCGCAGTTGCTTATGCCAGCCAAAGTTTACCGTTGGATATGCGAGCGAGAGTACTGGCCGTGCTGGGTATGATTAGCATCGGCTTTTTATTATTTATTATTTTTACCTCTAATCCCTTTGAGCGTCTACTGCTGAATCCTGTTGCCGATGGCAATGACCTCAATCCATTGCTTCAAGATTTTGGTTTAATTATTCATCCGCCAATGCTTTATATTGGCTATGTCGGCTTTTCTGTCGCCTTTGCCTTTGCCATTGCGGCATTAATGACCGGGAACCTAGATGCAGCATGGGCGCGCTGGTCACGTCCTTGGACCAATATTGCTTGGGCGTTTTTAACGATTGGTATTGCCCTAGGCAGTTGGTGGGCTTATTACGAATTAGGTTGGGGTGGCTGGTGGTTTTGGGATCCTGTAGAAAATGCTTCGTTTATGCCATGGCTGGCAGGTACGGCTTTGATTCATTCCTTAGCCGCTACTGAGAAGCGTGGTGTATTCCGCAGCTGGACAGTATTGTTAGCGATTTTGGCATTTTCATTAAGTCTACTCGGTACCTTTTTAGTGCGCTCAGGGATTTTAGTTTCTGTGCATGCTTTCGCAAGTGACCCGACGCGTGGCTTATTTATTCTCGCCTTTTTAGTGCTAGTGATTGGTGGTTCGCTGTTACTGTATGCGGTTAAGGCGCCAGCTATTCGATCTAATGCCAAGTTTGGCTTGTTATCGAGAGAGAATTTTTTACTCGTCAATAATATTTTATTGGCCATTGCTTTATCTGTAGTTTTACTCGGCACACTTTTTCCGCTGGCGAGTAGTGCATTAAACTTGGGTAGCTACTCGGTTGGGCCACCTTATTTCAATGCTATGTTTGTACCGCTTTCATTACCAATGATAGTCTTAATGGGAATTGCTCCTTATATTAGCTGGAAGCGCAGCAATAAAATATCGGCGGCAATCCCTAAGTGGTTAATTGCGGCTTTCGTCGCTTTATTGTTAGCAGGGTTAGCTACGCTTAGCTTATCGAATCAATACCAACAAGATTTTAATTGGCTTGCATTTATCACGCTTGTTGTCAGTTTATGGCTAATAACTTCAACGGCTTTGCATATGCTTTCGAAAGCTAAACATCAGCAAGGTTTGTTGACTGGATTTAAGCGCTTATCGGTTAGCTACTGGGCCATGGTAATTGCGCATACAGGTATTGCGGTAGCCGCTATTGGCATAGGCTTAACCTCAGTTTATGAGCAGCAAAAAGATGTTCGTATGTTATTGGGAGATGATATATCTGTTAGTGGTTATCGCTATCAATTAACGGCTATTAATACCTTTGAAGGACCAAACTTTAGCGGTACTCGTGGCGATATTACTGTGTTTGATGGCGATACCGTTATCACCGTATTACAGCCTGAAAAACGCTTTTACTATGCTGCACGTAATGTGATGACTGAAGCTGCTATTGACCCTGGCTTAACGCGTGATTTATATGTTGCTTTAGGTGAAGAGTTAGAAGAGGGCGCTTGGGCTGTTCGCGTTCATGTTAAGCCCTTCGTACGCTGTATTTGGCTGGGCGCTTTAATGATGGCTTTCGGTGGCCTTTTAGCTGTTACCGATAAACGCTATCGTAGCAAGAGGATGCTCAATGCTTAGTTCTTCACGAATAAAGCTGTTTATTCCATTAGTCGTTTTCGCCTTATTAGCGTTAGTTTTTTTGCAATTAGAAAAACGTATGATTAGTGGTGATTATGATCCATCAATGCTGCCTTCGGCCTTAATCGGCAAGCCGCTGCCTGAGTTTAATCTAGCAACATTAGATAATCCCAATACAGTGATTACCTCTATTAATTTAAACAACAAAGCTGCGCTATTAAATGTATGGGCTACATGGTGTGTTTCATGCCGTGTTGAGCACGCATATTTAAATACCTTAGCAGAAAAGGGCATCACAATTTTTGGCTTAAATTATAAAGATGATCAGCAAAAAGCGAATCAATGGCTAACAAGGTTAGGCAATCCCTATCAACTTAATCTATTTGATGTTAACGGTAAGCTTGGTCTTAATATGGGAGTTTATGGCGCACCAGAGACTTACGTGCTCGATGCTAACGGTATCGTTCGTTATCGTCATGTAGGTGTTGTCGATGAAAAAGTTTGGCAATCAAAAATTCTTCCTCTGGGATTAAACTGGTAATGATATTGAGAGCTTTTCTGGTTACTGCGATTTTTTTACTTAGCCTTTCGGGTTTTACGAGTGCGGCTGACTCAAGCGGTTTGGCTAATCAAGATTCAGCAAACGAATTAAAGGTTTTTTCTGACCCGGATATGCGCCAGCGTTATTATGGGCTTATCGCTGAGCTGCGCTGCCCTAAATGTCAGAATCAAAACTTAGCAGATTCAGATGCGCCTATAGCCACAGACTTACGCAACGAACTCTACCTGTTAATTAATGATAATTATTCCGATGCCGATATTCTCGAATTTATGGCATCACGTTATGGTGAGTTTGTTCTTTATTCGCCGCCAGTGAACTCGGTAACGGCTGTATTGTGGATTATACCGGCTGGCTTAGGCTTACTCGGTTTTGCGATTGTGGCGTTTATTCTGTGGCGTAACCAAGAAGATGATGAGGCTAGCAATGTTTGAGTTTTGGTTTGCCGCTATATTGATGTCGGCAGCGGTCTTTGGTGTAGCTTTCGTTTTTATTCGCGCTAGCTTTAATGCTAATAATGAAAGCCAGCTCGACGATAATCGCGTCAATGATAATTTACGCTTATATCAACAGCGCTTAAGCGAGTTAGATCAGTTGCTCGCCCTCGGCGATATTGATACGCAAGCACACAGCAGCTTAGTGCTTGAGGCGCGCGCTCAATTAGTCGTTGATTTAAATAGTCCTTTATCACTGACCGCCGATGAAGATTTTGAAGAGTCGGATTAAAAGGCGGATTCAAAGCCAGACAGAAGCAGATAATATTCAGCAGTCTCAGCGTCACAATAAAAGCAGCAGCTCTGCAGATCGTCGTCTTCTCTGGGCGGTAAGCCTATTGATTCCGTTATTGGCATTCCTAATCTATTTACCTCAGGGCCTATCGGTAGGTGGCAGCTTAGAGTGGCAGGTAGCAGAGCGGCTTGCTACGCTTAACACCGCCAATGATGCTCGCCAACGTCAGCAACAATTATTATCGATTACTCAGCTCTTGGAACAGCGAGTTTCTCCTTCGCGAAGTAAGCCCGAGCTCTTACAAATACAAGCTGAAATCTATAGCGCATTAAATCAGCACAATAAGGCCGCTAATGTTTATGCCGCCTTACTTAAGCGGCACCAAGACAATGCCCAAGTAACCGCTTTATTGGCGCAGTCTCTTTACTTGTTAGATGCAGAGTCGGCTAGCGCCGGGACTACGGCAGCGGCACTGATGTCAGCGCGCGTTAAAGAGCTTTTAGCTTCGGCTTTACGATTAGATCCGCAACAATATTTAGCCTTAAGTATGAGTGGTATGCAGGCCTTTAGTGAGGCTGATTACTCAAAAGCCATACGCCACTGGCGCTCGGCACTGCTGGCCTATGGCGAGAATAGCCCTCAAGCGGCATCGCTTAATGCGGGCATTCAAACGGCTGAAGCTCGCTTAACGGGGCAATCGAATCAATCGCTGACTAGCGAAAAGGATTCACAGACCACAGCGCATATAAGGCTAAGAGTCAGCATTGATCCTAGTCAACGCCTAGCTTCAGACTCGCCAGATACGCCGGTCTTTGTATTTGCTCGCTCAGTTACGGGATCACGCATGCCGTTAGCTGCCAAGCGTTTACGTTTATCGGATCTTCCTACTGAGATACTGCTGACTGAAAATGACAAAATGGCGGCGCAATCAATAGCCGGTCAGAGTCAGTTAATTGTTGGAGCAAGATTGGCTAGAAGTGGGCAGCCAGTAGCTGAGACGGGCGACTCTCAGTCTCAAGAAGCTATTACTGCGGTAGCGGCCGTAGCCGATAATGCTGTTGTTGTAGAGCTGGTTATTAATCAGCGGAAGTAGCGTTTTACTTTATTAAATGCCAGCTTTTTGTAGCTTTGTAGAGGCAATAAAACACCGCTGCTTTTTCTCTGTTCTACGTTCTCTGTTCTCTGTTCTCTGTTCTCTGTTCTGCGCTCTCTTTTTTAACTTTATATCCTGGTTAAATTTCAACCTAAGAGGTTGGATTAACAATGTCTAGTAACTTCATCAA
>JGI20153J14295_10002714_pt1 | contig 12345 bp, 9 predicted proteins | sample COG_03_FD_14295 | JGI IMG/M metagenome (IMG submission 14295) | reverse complement strand
CATATTTGGAAGGATCTTCATTTGCTACACTATCAATCTCAAAAGGTGGAATATCAAAATAAACAGTACTATCATAGGCCCCTTTCAATATATCGTCTCCAACGAAATAGACATTGGCACTTTCAAATGAAGTAAAGATGGGATACTCCGGAAGTGACTTTAAACTGCTCTTATTATCAAATTTATTGATTTGAATCTTTCCTGAGGTACTTACCAATTGATTGCTCAAGGCTTCGCGCTTTCCCCTTGATACTTCAATCTGAAGTTTAATAAAATCAATCTTTTCCATGTCGACATAGAAGCTGTCATACTTGAATTTGAAACCAGAGCCGTTGAATTGGAAGTTTCCTGCATCTAGGGACCCATTAAATTCGACATCTCTATTCTTTAGGATTTTGATTTCACCATCTCGAGGGGCAATCACCACGTCCAAAGAATCACTCACCAAAAAGCGTTGAACCCCTCTAACCGTCAGGACAGAATCTTTGAAGTTCAGCGTAGCGTTGGGTGCATTCCCAATGATCGATGGGATCAAAATATCGTCATAGTAAGGGTTTTTGCTGCCAGATTCCTCATAGTGAAAACCTTTCTCCAGAACCTCAACCAAACCACTAGTTCGATCATATTTGACCATACCGCGCGCCATGAGTAATTCCATGGTTTTCTTCACCAAACCCTCATCAAGGTTTTTGTCTCTTGCCATCTGGCTGGTATAAAAAGTCCCTCCATAATTCTTAGACATATTTACTGCCATAATCAGCGGATGGAAGCTGAAAATTTGGGCCATGTCTTGAAACTTCTCATTACTGTAGAAGTCCTTTGACTCTATCATCAAGGGTACATCAGCTCTCGCAGAATTAATTGCAATGTCCAGTGAGTCGGCATTTAAATCCCATGTCAGCATATCTCCTGAGATATCTACATTGTAAAATGACGACTTGAAAGGAGTAGTTTTATAACCAGGCACACTCGTTTCTACTTCCATCAAATCCGCTTTGTAGTCATAAGAAAACCCAATGGCTGGATGAAAAATGGAGTCGCCTTGATGATAGATCGTTAACTCGGCATCTTTAGAAGTCAAAATCGAGTCTTCTGCATTAAAGACAAAATCCTTACTTCTGGACCTGAACCCGATCTCACCGTCTAGTCTACCTTCTACTGTCGAAGTCTCTTCATAAGCAGATCGAGAATAAAAATTAGTGCCCTCATAGGTTATGCTGCCTGTAAACGTAAGTTTAGCAGAACCTAGTCCTTTAACAGGTGTATCGGCAGTATAGGAAGTAAATCTTGGGTAGGTACCTCGCTCGTTTCTTGAAGGCCTAATATTCAAACTAAGCTCCCCTGATACAGGCTCATCAATCTTATCTGGTTGACTGAAGAGTACATTTTCGAACTTAAACTCGCGTTGATTAATACCAAATTCGTAATTACTGAGGCGAGCCTTCATATCATTTGGTGCCAAATCAAAATTTGACCAATCTACCATTCCATCTTGCCCTCTAAACATCTTTTGATCTAAGAGAAAATAGCCCTCAATTCCGGTGATTTGGAAAGTATCTTGACTACTCGCAAAGACCAGGTCTCCCCTTTTTATATAAATAACCGCCCCCATTTCTGGATACATCTCCGGTAGTGCATCATTCATTTTATCAGTAGGTGGTGCTTCTGGCTCGACATATTCGCCACGTGCCCGTGCCTTTAGCTCTTCAACAGAAACGGACTTTGCTGGGGTATACACAATTACCTCTTCTTGACCGTAATTTTCTTCATTAAATAGTATTTCATAAGTACCATTTTGAACTGAAATTGACTGGTATCGATCTTTATAAATGGCGTTTTCAGCCATAAACGTATGGAGCGCTTTTATATAATTCTGAATCTCTATTCGATCATATTGCTCGGTTGCTTTTCGCATGGCATAGGTCAACTTCTTCATAGCAGCAGCATCGAAATCACGCTTTTCCTTGGCCAGCTGAAGGATCTCTAAAAACTCTCTCAGGTCATAGCGAAGTCGAATATTCAAACTATCCAGCTTTGATAAACTGATCAATAAGTCTCTCTTGACAGGAGTAGAGAAGCCATTGCCCTGATAATTTTCTATAAAGAATGCATACTGTGGAGGAAAGCTGGAAGGATCATCAGTTGTGATGATGGCTTCAACGTCTGCAGAGATTGGAATGGAGTCAAGAGGGATATCCTGTGCACGTAAAATTGTACACAGCATAACCAGTGAAAGGAATGATATAATTACTCTTTGACCCGTGATCATAAAGTATTGTTGTCTGTATTGACCTATTAAATGAACGAAGATTTCGTCAGATTAGTCGAAACTTATCAGACTTTCTGAAGTATCAAACCAACCCAGTTTTTACGGGTGGTGTGCTTGACTTCTTTCAAGTTGTGTTTAGTTGTCATTTCCAAAATCTGAGGCAAGTCCGTTTCATAGAACCCACTTAAAAACAAATACCCCTGATCGACTAATAAAGTTGCATACACAGCGATCTCGTCAAGCAACACATTTGTGTTAATGTTTGCAATGATGATATCATATTGATCTTTTAGTCCTAAAGTCCTAATGACCCCTTTCTCAACAAACGCTGGTTCTACAGCATTGAGTGCAAAGTTTTCTAATGAATTCTCGACACACCAATCGTCTATATCCGTAGCGGCAACAGAACTAGCTCCTAACTTGGCTGCCATAATCGCTAAAATCCCAGTGCCTGAACCAACGTCTAAGACCTTTTTTTCCTTATGATCTACCTCTAGCTGAAGCGCTAGCAGTTGATGAGTCGTCTCGTGGTGGCCAGTGCCAAAAGACATCTTCGGGGTAATGATAATCTCATAAGGATACGTTGGTTTTGCCTCATGAAAAGTTGCCCTAACATAAATCTTATCATCAACTAGAATAGGGTCATAGTTCTTCTCCCACTCCTCATTCCAATTCACTTTAGGAATCTTCTTGAGTTCATACCAAATCCTAGTTTGCTTTCTGTAGTCGTTGAATAGGCTCTGCAAACCAGGGTGGCTAAACTTATCCTCCGAAATGTAGGCTTCAAATCCCACTTCGGTTTCCACAAAAGAATCATACGCTAAGTAGCCCATTTCGGCTGTCAGAATATCCCTAAATGGAGGGTCACAATGAACATTTATTTGGATAAAATCCATTAGTAGGATTTAGCAATATCAACGAAGTCACGCGCTTTCAAAGAAGCACCGCCAATCAAACCGCCATCAACATCTGGTTGTGCCAATAGTTCTTGAGCGTTTGATGGCTTCATACTGCCGCCATATAATATAGAAATCTCGTTAGCTACTTCTTGGCCAAACTGACCCGCTAATGAATTTCTGATACTTAAGTGCATTTCTTGTGCTTGGTCAGAGCTAGCAGTTACACCAGTACCAATCGCCCAAATTGGTTCATAAGCGATCACAACCTTCTTCATGTCTTCTGCCGAAAGGTCAAAAAGACTTTCTTTCAACTGAGTATTTACATAATTCACATGGTCATTTGCTTCACGCGTATCGAGTGACTCGCCACAACAAAAGAGAGGCGTTAAACCTTTTGTAACTGCCAATTTCACACGATCCGCCAATTGCTGGTTCGTCTCAAAGTGATACTCTCTTCTCTCACTATGACCAATAATCACGAATGAGGCCCCTGTTGAGACAATCATATCAGCAGCAAGATCGCCAGTGTACGCGCCTGACTCATGCTCACTCATATTTTGAGCACCAACCGAAACATTGGTAACATCCTTGGTGATTGAAGCCACTGGCGATAAATGAATGGCGGGAGTGCACATCACCATCGTCACGTCAGAAGAGACTTCATCTACTGCCATGTTGGTGACTTTAGAAGCAAGTGCTAGCCCATCTTCCATTGTTTTATTCATTTTCCAGTTTCCTGCGATTATTCTTTTTCTCATGTCATTTTGCGTTGGGACTCAAATATACTTGAGTTCAAAAGATAAGCCTTAGATCAAAAGAGATATTTCATGGTTACAATTTCAAGGCTTTCTTTATCTTTAACGCAAATTAGGCACACGTTCCGTATAACTTTTGCTAATTTTCAGTCGTTATAAAGATCAATGTCACGCACAATGGAACAGAATATGAGGACCACCAGAATTACACTAGCCTTGTTATTGCTGTTGACAATAGTCCTCTCTTCCTGTAAAGATGATAACGGGAGCGGTGTTCCACCAATCGATCCAAGCATTGAAATTCCAGAGGGTAGCGAAATTCCATTCTTTGTCATCAACTCCAATGGAAATACCATTCCCGATGAGCCTAAAGTAAGTGGCAGCCTTCAGGTCTTTGTAAATCAGCAATTGGTTTTTTCAAACCCAATCGGAATAGAGCTCCGTGGCTCGACATCACGAAGTTTTCCCAAAGCACCCTATGGAATTGAGTTCTGGGACCAAAATGGTGAAGATGTCTCTTTAGAAATATTGGATTTCGGCAAAGAGGAAGATTGGGTATTACATGGCCCTTATAGTGATAAGACATTGCTGAGAAATGTTTTGCTACATGATCTGTCCAACGACATTGGTCGATGGGCCTCAAAAACACAACTGATAGAGCTTAATATCAATGGGGAGTATGCGGGCGTTTATGTCTTCATGGAAAAAGTCAAGCGTGATGGAGATCGCCTTGATATCGAGCCAATGGATCAAACTGTGACCTCTGGCGTAGAATTGACCGGTGGTTACTTACTGAAAATTGATAAAACGAGTGGGGATACGCCAGGCGCTGCCACCTATACCGAAGAGCTCGGCTTTAGATCTGACTATAGTCCGAATGAGAATGTTCATGCTTTTGACGCTTTCGGAAATAAGAGGGGAACTGAGACTTACTTTCTGTATGAATATCCAAGAGCAGACGCTATCAATTCTGCCCAGAAAGACTATATCCAACAATATATCCGTGACTTTGAAGATGCTTTAGTTGCGGAAGATTTTTCAGGTGCAACTAGAGACTATGAGAACTATATTGACGTCAACAGTTTTGTAGACTTTTTTATTTTGAATGAGTTGAGCGCAAATCCAGATGCGTACAGATTGAGTACCTACCTCCACAAGTATCAGAATAATAAATTGGCCATGGGACCTGCTTGGGATTTCAATATTGCCTTTGGTAATGACGGTCGAAGCGCCACTAATGAATGGATTTATGAATTCAATGATAGAAACCCAAATGACCTTTGGTTGGTGCATTTTTGGTGGGAGAAACTCTTGGCCGATCCAAGATTCAGAGCAACCGTCAAAACCAGATGGACGGCCTTAAGAAGTACTCAACTGAGTCAAACTACTATCGATAGCAAAATCGATAATTGGATTACCTATTTAGATGCCAACGGTGCAATTGACCGAAATTTCACGCAATGGCCGGTAATCGGTTTTGCCCTTCCGTTTAACAGCTTCGTGGGTAATAGCTTTGAAGAAGAAGTTGATTATGTAAAGAACTGGATTCAACAGCGCGCCACTTGGATGGACTCGGAAATTCAAGCTTGGTAGCTTAAAAAGAGTAAGTGTATTTGAAAGAAAAAATATGGGTGAGCTCTTTGATGTTCAGCCCCAACGAGCTTTCGAATAGATAGAAGAACCCTAATTCTCCAAACTCCTTATAGTCTCGTTCGGTACCAATGCCAAGCCTAAATTGATTGTTAGTGCCAACCTCATCATTAAGTGCATTAAAATATTCTACACGAAATTCGGGGTCATACTTCCAGTTTTTGATTTTGTAAGTGGCACTTGTTCTTAACCGAAGAAATTTTTCAGGGATATTACCCTGACTTTCAGAAATACCGATTTCATTTCTATGCTGATAAAGTGCTCGATACTTTAGCCTTAGGTCTCCAAGGGCATGCTTATAACTGACGCCAAATTGATATCGAAAAAGATCTTCAAAGCCTTGTATAGCGCCACGATTATCATTTCGAGTAATATATCGAGATACCACGTGAAGACTTAAGTTGTCAGTAGGCTTAAAAGTCAATTCCATCTCCGTATGGAAGTTTTTTAACGCATTGACATCATCATCAAAGCGAATTTGTTCCTCCACTCCCAATTCCCATCTTTCAAACAGATCGATTTTAGCGCCCGTTTTTAACCAGACTTCTGTATCCGTCACTCGATTATTGGTTTGACCAGCCAGTGAACTAGTCAAAGCGCAAAAGAGTAAGAATATGAGGGCAGTTTGGAGCTTCATCGCCTAGACGGAACGCGGTAGAAAATATTCAAGGTACAAATACCATTGGCCAAATCTGTTTTTAGCACAGAAACTTCAGTGATATCAAGCCCTGTCTTATCTTTCAGATCTGTTACCAGTTGATGGTAGTTCTCGGGCTTTACATTTTCTAAGTGATTGTAAGTAACACTACGTTGCTCCACTCTGGCTTTCGACAACACGTATTTTTCAATGATATATATCGCTCCTACAATGGCAATATTTGAAGTAAAGACTTCGGCATAACTCATGTTCTTATTCGCCAAAGCATTGATTACAGAGACCCCAATCACAACAAAGAGGTAGGTCATTTCCTTGATATCTATCGTTAAAGTCCGATACCGAATAATTCCAAAAATAGCAAAGAGCCCTAGCGCCATTCCTAAGTCAAGTGTGAAATTCTGAAGCGTAAAACATAGAAAGAATATGACAATGCTTACCATATAGAAGGTAAATACAAACTCCGTTCTACGGGCATGTTTATAATACAATCCTCTAATGATCACACTGATGAAAAAGAAATTCAGTGCAAACCGAAAAACCATTTTGTAGATGTCATTATCAAAAAGAGGCACTCCTAAAAACTCCATAAATGCGTGTTAAAATCAACACTACAATATAATGGAATATCCCAAGCATTGCTTATCCCAAGGAATAAAATACCAGCGAAAACGTACTAAGAAAGTATCTTCTTGACTATGGAGAAATATTTGAAAGGAGGGTACCTAAAAGGCACATCCATCCATGTAGGAGATTTCATAATAGCCCGAGCATTCGAGAAGGCCTCAAAGCTGTACTTACCGTGATAACGACCAACTCCACTTGTTCCTACCCCTCCAAAAGGCAATGCATGGTTTGAAATATGTATTAACGTGTCGTTAATACAAACGCCACCTGATGTATTCTCCTCCAAAAACTTCTGTGCATTGGCGCTTTTTCCAAAATAGTAGTAGGCCAGTGGCTTCGCTTTTGAATTGACAAGGTCTATTGCCTCTTCTAGGCTATCATAAGTAATCATTGGTAAAATTGGGCCAAAGATTTCATCCTCCATGATTCCTCCAATCATGTCAACATCATCCATCAAAGTTGGGCTAATGTACTTATCGCTGCGATCAGTTTTTCCCCCATGGATCACATGCCCCTGAGTTAAATACCCTGATACTCGATCAAAGGCCGCTTCGGTAATCATACGTGGCAAAAAGTCACTTTTCTGTGGGTCTTCACCATAGAATTGCTTCCAATATTCAATGATCTTTGCGCTTAACTCTTCTTTAATACTTGCATGAACAAGTAAATAATCTGGTGCAATACATGTTTGACCTAAGTTCACTGTTTTCCCCCAAGCAATTTTCCGAGCAGCTACATCGAGATCTGCACTTTTATCGACAATACAAGGGCTTTTTCCACCAAGTTCGAGCACTACAGGCGTTAAATGCTCTGCTGCTGCCTTCATCACTATTTTTCCAAGCATTGTACTACCCGTGAAGAAGATCAGATCAAATTTTTCTGCAAAAAGCGACTGATTTGTCTCCTTGCCTCCATGCACCATGGTCACATGTCCTGCTTCAAAAACTTCTTGAAGAAGCTCATCCATTACGGCATTGATATGCCCGGAAAATTCTGAGGGTTTCAGCATCACACAATTACCTGCTGAAATTGCGCCCACAAGTGGTGTCATGATCAATTGAAAAGGATAATTCCATGGGGCAACGATCAAAACCGAGCCTAAGGGTTCATGCCTTAAGTAACTTGATGATGGTAGAAGATATACGGGCGTTCTCACCCTTTTGGTTTTAGACCATCTACCTAAATGCTTAATGTGCAGATCGATTTCTTTAATCACTAAACCGATCTCCGTAATAAAAGCCTCCTTTGAAGATTTACGCAGGTCTGAATACAATGCATCAGTAATCGCTGACTCATTGGCCAAAATCACTGCCCTTAACTTCTTAAGGAGTCCTCTCCTGTCTGAAATAGATTTTGTTTTTCCCGTTTTGTAAAAAGCCCTTTGTACGATTACCTTATCGTGAATGACTTGACTACTGGTCTCTTTCATGCCTTACTTATCCAAATAGATCTCCTTTTTACGAAGAATATTTAAGTTACAAAATCTTCCTCTATAGAAATTACATGGGCACTAACAAAACTCAAACGATTCAGACTTCCAAGGTTTAATGGAATTGACTTTAGGAATGACAATAAGTATGCTAACATTGACAAATACACTTTTGGATCCATGCTTAACCACCATTCCACTTCTCAATTAGATGGTAAAGAGATATTCAATTATAGCCGCTTGTCTAAGCTTCTATGTAGCCCTAAAAAACCAAAAATTTGTAAGCCCTTCTGTTGAATGTGTATTGAAAAAATAAAGTGGCCAATTGACCCTTCATTTGAGTACCTAACTCAAAAAAGAAATACTAAATTGAACCATCGAAGCGCACATTACTAGCCTACTAGCGACTACAGAAAGTAATCCTTTCTTAATGAAATTTGTCATTATCTCACTAGGTGTAGTGGGAATTGGCTTTTTACTTCGGCTCATCAAGCAGCCTCATGTTATCATATATATTATTACAGGGGTTATTCTTGGCCCTTCTGTAACTGGATGGATAGATGACAGTGCCCTCATCAAACAATTAGGTTCACTAGGACTAGTACTTCTGCTCTTTTTCATTGGTATGGAAATCTCCTTGCCCAAACTTATTTCCAATTGGAAATTTTCATTGACGGGTACTCTTATACAGATAGCCGCCAGTGTTCTTGCCATATGGATCATTGGCTATTTTCTCGACTGGCCACTAGCAAGAATCGTCACCTTAGGTTTTGTAATCAGCCTAAGTAGCACGGCCGTTGTGTTACGCATTTTGGAAGAACGTAATGAAATGGAAACCAGAGTCGGCCAAAACGCACTAGGCATTTTGCTAGTACAAGACGTACTCATTGTACCCATGATGATTATCCTAGGTTATATGTCTGGTGAACCAGTAAATCCTCAAGATGTGGTCTTACAACTAGTAGGTGCAGTACTCATCATAAGTTTTGCGATATGGCTCTATCACAAAAAAGAAATCAAATTACCCTTCCACAAGCTATTAAAGCATGACCATGAGATCCAGGTCTTCTTTGCCTTTGGCCTATGTTTTGGCTTTGCTGCTATTACAGGGTTTTTTGGACTATCCACAGCACTTGGAGCTTTTGTAGCAGGAATGTTGGTCGCGTCATCAAAAACCACACAATGGTTTCATCATAGCCTTTATCCGCTAAAAGTAATTTTTCTTGCACTGTTCTTTATTTCTATTGGTTTGCTGATCGACCTACAATTCATTTCGGATAATATAGGATTGATCTCGCTTTTGGTAGGTGTTGTATTTGTCACTAACAATCTCATCACTGCCCTAACTGCTCGCATGTTTAAAGTGCCTTGGGGCGAGAGTTTTTACCTTGGCGCATTGCTCTCTCAGATAGGTGAGTTCAGCTTTGTACTTGGTGCTTTGGCTTTTGGAAGTGGTATCATTACCGACTACGCATACCAAGTTACCATTTCAGTAATATCTCTGACATTACTTCTAAGTCCCTTTTGGATTAAGCTGTCTTCCAATTTAAATAAGGATAATCAAGAGATCACTGAAACTAAAAGTGAGTAATGATTATATTCAAGAAATGTGATTAAACCAGATCAACACTATCAATGGCTAGGTTCTTAAAAGATAGGTCTCAAAAATTAGGCACAGCCCCTGGGGCGGCTGTCTTTGTGGGTAAAAAGCGCACGGACGAAACCACAATACATATAATTGACTACACAAATAAGGAAATAAGAGAAGAGTTTGTCAGTGAAGCTAGTCATTTATCAGGGCTCAACGAGACTCCTACAGTCTCTTGGGTTAACGTTTGTGGCCTACATGAGGAAGCGCTCATTGCTGAAATAGGTAGTTATTTTGACTTGCACAACCTACTCATAGAAGATGTTTTGAACACTGGACAACGACCTTCTTTTACTGACTATGACGACTATTTCTTCTTAGCCGTAAAGATGCTTAAGTATGATCGAGAACGTGATTATGTAGATTCAGAACAGCTGACCTTTGTGGTGGGTAAAAATTACATCCTTTCTTTTCAAGAGCAATTAGGTGATGTATTCGATCCGATTAGAGATCGTATTAGAAAAGAAGGCGCAAAGATCAGAGATCGAGGAGTAGACTATCTTTGCTATGTAATGCTAGACACGGTCGTTGATCATTATATTCATATTGTAGAACGGTTTGGAGATAAGATCGAGGTATTAGAAGGAAGAATCCTTGGGAAAGCAGAAGGTGACTTACTCCAAAAAATAACAGATTATAAAAGGGAGATGAGCTACTTGCGAAAGGTAATTCGTCCCGCAAGAGAAGCCTGTATTCACTTTAGCAAAAGTGACTCTACCTTGATACATAAAACCACACTGCCTTTCTTAAAAGATCTGGAAGGCCTCGCTAGCCTATCGGCTGAATCTGTTGAGACCTATAGTGACATTCTCTCAGACCAATTAAATATTTATCAAACCACCGTTTCAAATCGATTAAATGACGTCATGAAGGTGCTGACCATCTTCTCAGTAGTATTTATTCCGCTCACCTTTGTCGCGGGAATTTACGGCACCAACTTCGAATATTTGCCAGAACTACATTACCATTATGCCTACCCAATTTTTTGGGGAGTATTAATTACTGTAGCGCTAGGAATGCTCTTCTATTTCAGAAAGAAAAAGTGGATTTAATCTTTTTCTTTCTTCTGTAAAGAAGGCTTTTGGATAGCTAAATTATTGGGGTAAGATGCAATCCGACCATCCTCTAATTCGATTTCGATATAGAACATCTTAATGTCCAAAATCAAACCTTCAATCGAGTTATCTCCATCTTGAATTCGAATATGTGAGCCTATGCGATAAGGGAAGAAAAAGAATAAGACCACAGAAGCAGTCAGGTTGCTAAGGATAGACCAGTGTGCAAAGAGTGCGACACCTACAACAGTGAAAATACTAGCAAAATAGAGAGACAAACCTGATAGAGAAATCTCCCAAACAAACCCTAACAAAATTCCAAATACTATACTATTCGCTAAGCCCGTAATCTTAGAGATGTAAAGCATTCTTGATTTATCGAAATCATGTTTAGTGCCATGCCTATGAACTAGGCGCTTAATAATCTTCCTACTAATTAAGTAAATGAGTATTACAACGATAGAAATGGAAATCCACTCTAAATGCTCATTCAACCACTCGCGAATATTTCCGTAGAATTTTGCGAAATCCATGACGCGAAATTATGAAAGTTAAGTCATCAGACGATACGTGCATCGGGTTTATTATTGTAAAAATGTTGATGCGCCTGAAAATTTCGAATCGGTCTATTATGAAAGAGAGTTGATGCAAGCTCCTGAAAAATCAGAATAAACAAGTCCATTCGAATTCACCGCTATTTAACAAAGAAGCCCCGACAAGTCGGGGCTTCTTTGTTGTAATTCTTTAGTTGAAAGGGCTTAAAAACAAAAAACCCTCCCGATTAAACGGGAAGGCTTCTGTACCAGAGGCGGGACTTGAACCCGCACGAGCAAAGCTCACAAGATTTTAAGTCTTGCGTGTCTACCAATTCCACCACTCCGGCTTGAACTACTAGGTAGTCCTTTGTTTTAAATGGCTCTAAACCAAAAAAGCGTGATCGCGATCACGCTTCTAAGTTATTGAGCGGGAGACGGGATTCGAACCCGCGACCCCGACCTTGGCAAGGTCGTGCTCTACCAGCTGAGCTACTCTCGCTTATTTCAGTACTTCAAATTTCGTCTTGCTGCGAAACGGAATGCAAATTTAGTGAAGGGCGTCTAATTTGCAACGGCTTGCTGAAAAAAATTAATCTTTCAGCTTACCCTTTATCTCATTCAACTTCAATAATGCCTCTACTGGCGAGATAGTGTTGATATCTAAGTTCTCTAAAAGCTCTTTTATCTCAATAAATGTTGGATCTGCTTCGAAGAGGTTCAATTGGAAGTTATTCTTCGGCACTTCTTTCATCATATCGCCTGTCTGATTTCGGATTTTATCCTTTTCCAGGTGACTCATGATCTCGGCAGCCCTAATCACAA
>JGI20153J14295_10002713_pt1 | contig 12346 bp, 2 predicted proteins | sample COG_03_FD_14295 | JGI IMG/M metagenome (IMG submission 14295) | reverse complement strand
TACAAGTAAGGACCGGTAGGGAGCGCTTTCCCTGTTTTATAATGGGTACCCTTCCAATCATTTTGATACTGAATAGCCTTGAATACTACAGCTCCGTTAGGACTAAATACCCTCACTATAGAATAGGGGTACATTTCAAGATTAACAATTCTCCAAGTAGCTTCTATTCCATTGGACTGAGGGGTCAAAACAGGGGATACTAAGGCTACGTCATCTGGAAAGCCATCGTTGTTTTTGTCTGGATCTGCATTGTCTCCTATGCCGTCTCCATCGGTGTCTTTAGATTCATTTGGATCTTGAGGGAAGGCATCGAGGTTATCGTGGACACCATCGTTATCTGCATCCCAATCGGCATTGTCTCCAAAACCATCACCGTCCGTATCCAAACATTCGTAAGGGTTAAGTGGATAGAGATCATCTTCATCTAAACATTCATCGTTGTCATCGTCTTGATCAATACAATCTGGAATTAAATCACGATCAAAATCATCGGGACGAGACCAACGCAGCAGCGGATTAGAACCACATTCTATTTCATCATCATCGTAATAATCATCGCCGTCATCGTCTGTATCGGCATTGTTTCCAATACCATCATCATCGGTATCGAGCCATTCAAAGGAGTCAAGGGGGAAGGCATCGTTTCGATCTAAGAAGCCATCATTATCATCATCTGGATCAGCATTATTCCCTATCGTATCTCCATCGGTATCGAGCCATTCTTGGGCATCAAGAGGAAAATCATCTTCTGTGTCTAAGTAGCCATCATTGTCATCGTCTGCATCCGTATTGTTTCCAACGCCATCGCCGTCGGTATCGAACCATTCGAGCGGGTCAGATGGAAAAACATCAGCGCCATCGTCATAGCCATCACCATCACTGTCTCTACTAAATGGATCTAATCCAAGAGCAATTTCATCCGCATCAGAAACACCATCGTTATCATTATCAGCGTCACAGGCATTTCCAATACCATCCAAATCAGAGTCTTCTTGATCGCTGTTTGGCGTCAATGGACAATTATCTGAGCCATCCGGTATTCCATCGTTGTCATCGTCTGGATCACAAATATCGCCAATGCCATCGCCGTCGGTATCGACCTGATTGGGATTGAAGGTAAACGGACAGTTATCAGCTTCTCCAAAAATCAAATCGTTGTCTGGGTCTCGTTGACTTTCAGAGCAACCATCCGCATTGGCTGTTTCTCCAGAAGGAGTGGCAGGACAAGCGTCGAAAAGGTCTACGATCCCATCTTGATCGGTATCCGCATTCAGTGCAATGGAATTATTTAATAAGCCATCTGCTACATTTCCAAGGGCATCATAAATTGAATTTGTGATTGCATTTACTGAAATAATTTCATTCCCGTCAGGATAACCCTGTATGGGCAGTACCATGGTGTATTGTGAACCATTAAAAGTTAAGCTACTTGGAACACTTGCGCTCAATGTAGCAGTACCTCCAACAATACTCAATGCAAAATCCGTGGGATTAGACTCCCTGTTGCTGAAGCTGTACTGAAAGTAGTTTCATCAAACTGAAGGGTAATCGAAGCATTGTTGTTTGCAATTGTTAATGCGCTTAATCGAGGACCTGTTTTATCATTGATTGGAAATGTAAAGCTTTTGTCGAAGGTGTTTACTCCATCACTGACCTGAATGTTTATATTCGCAGAAGTTTGAATCTGATAATCGAGCTCAGCATTCAACACCAATTGATTCCCACTAACTACAAACAAACCATTGTCTGCATCGTTAGTTCCGTTTCCATTCACTAAGGCAAAACTAAAGCTACTGTTGGCATCAAGATCTTCAGCTTGCATTGTTCCAACTATAGTATTAAGTGGTGCATTATCGTCGATCGATAGGGTAGGCCCGCCAGATGAAGTAGATCCTCCCGAATGTCGACTTTCAAATGCGGTATAATTAGTATCTAATTCATCGTCTGTCAAGGCGGTTTGGTAAACTAATATCTTCGACATCTTACCTCTAAATTTGTTATTTACATCGGAGCGTGCATTTCCAAAAGATAAGTTTCCATAAGGATTGTCATTTCCAGCTTGTTTTAATGTTTTGGTATTATTGACAAAAATCTTTTGATTTTTTACATAGGCAAACCGAGTCCATTGATTGGAAATCAATGTGGTTGGGAATTGCGAAGCACCTAGTCCGTTTCCATCCGTTCTGAACTTATTAAGATTGCTAAAGGTGTAACTCCCTGCGTTTCCATTATAAGTCAATAAGTCACGTTGTCCTGAACTGGTGTTGTCGTACATCCAAACTTCAATGGTTAGGTTTGTTAAGCCACTAGCGTTAATACTTTGAACGATATCGTTCCCGTCAAACTCGAAGTATCCATCGGTATTATATTCAGGTCCAATTAGAGTGGCATCGTTTCCATTGCCACTGAGGTCATACCATGTATTTCCTGTTCCATCATATGAGTTTACATTGGCAGCATCAAGATGAAGAATTAAGCCATCTGTACTTATTCCATAACCAAAATTGATGTCAGAGGGTATCGAATCATTGGTGTCAGAAACAGTAAGTGTAAACGCCTCGTAATAGTCACTGCTTCCATCACTTACTTTGAGGTAAATGTTGTAGCTGGTTTTGGTCTCGTAATCAAATTCTACCTCGGTGATTAAAGTTGTTCCCCGCTTACAGAAAAGCTTCCGTTGTCGTCGTCTAGAGAATCACCACTACTGGCAAGAGTAAACGTATGCGTGTCTGCTGTGTCTTGATCTGAAGTGCTAAGGCTAGTCAAGGCTGAACCATTGGCAACTCCCTCAAAAAATGCTGTTTGACTAAGCGCTATATCGCTAGGTGCATCATTTTGATTGTTCACCATTAAAGTAAATGCCTGCTTAAAGCTACTGGCACCATCATTGACCTCTAGATATATAGGATGACTAGCTGCTGTTTCATAATCAAAAGTACCATTGGCTACAAGCGTATTTCCACTAATACTAAACCTAGCATTAGAAGCATCATTGGTTCCATCACCACTCACTAGACTATAACTAAAGCTATTCAAACTGGCGGTATCTGCATCTGTGGCAGAGAGTGTTGCAACGACTGATCCATTGGTAATGTCTTCTGCAAAGGTAGTTGTGGATAATCCGATCTGACTTGGCGGGGTATCATTCAGATCATTAATATTAATTGTAAAAGAAGATGTTATTGTATTCAGCCCATCATTGACTTGAACACTGATTAGTAAATAAGGGGTTGTTTCGAAGTCAATAGGTCCATTGACTAGTATCTGTGTCCCTGAAACCGTTACACTAACATTGTCACGGCCAAGATCACCAGCGCCATCAACAAGACCATAGGTGAAGGTGTTGTTGCTGTCTTGATCTTCAGCTTGCAGTGTCCCAACAAACGTATTTAGGGCTGTATTTTCAGTAATAGAAATTCCATTTCCTTCTGATGAAACGGGTTCCGTCTGCTCACCGTCAATATATCTTTTTTTATAGTGACCATAAAGAGAAGACCTGTCGTCTGCTTCTAAGGCTTTATTGTAGACCATCACTACGGGAATATCTCCTTGAAAATGATCAGAGGTATTACCACCGTCATATTCCTGTCCAATCGAAACTTGACCAACACCATTAAAGTTTACTCCATTAGTAATGGAACCGTTGGACGTTCTAAGAACATCATCAATATAAAATTGAGCTTCTACGCCAGTGTTTTTAGTAATGGTCATATTATGCCATTGGTTATCGTGTAAGTTTATCTGACTAACACGCCCTTCATACGAGCCGGTACCAAAATTGTAATACAAACCTCTGTTGGCATCCGGTGCAGCACCAATTCTATATCGATTGTCTCCGTTGGTGGAATGCATAGAAAAAATAGCATTGTTATAAATACCTCCAGAAGGGTTTGTTTCGGTTGACTTAAACCATATGCTTATGGTATAAGCACTATTGTTTGTTAGTACCCCTGCGAATGAATTAAGTTGTATCCATTGGCTAGAACCGTTAAGGCTAAGGAGCCCCCCACTAGTGTTTGAATAGGAGGGTGAATTCATTAAAACTGCGTTATAATTATTTTCACTTAAATCATACCATGTATTTCCTGAGCCCGGATAAGAGGATGAATTCCCACTATCTAAATGTAAAATAAGTCCATTATTCGAAAAACTTTCTTGGGATAAATTGATTTTTGTAGGGACTTCATTTAAATCAGATACGGTAATGGTGAAGGCCTCGTAATAATCTGTGGTTCCCGTTCCATCACTAACTTTTAAAAGAATATTATAGCTGTTTTTGGTTTCAAAGTCGAAGTTGTCATTGGTGAGTAATTGAGTGCCACTAACCGTAAAACTTCCATTATCATCATCTTCATTACTGTTGGTCGCTGTAAGTGTGAACGTGTGTACATCATCAGCGTTCTGATCTTCAGCCGTTAGAACAGCTATCGCTGAAGACATTGGCATATTCTCGTCAAAAATAGTGGTGCTGAGTTCAATGTCAGTTGGCGGGTCGTTTTGATTGATGACCGTAAGAGTAAAAGCTTGATTGTAGGTGTTTGCTCCGTCATTGACTTGCACATAAATGTTGTGAGAAGTAGTAGTTTCGTAATCAAAAGTACCTGAACTGACCAACGAATTTCCGTTGATTGTAAAGCGATTATTGGAATTGTCGTTGGATCCGTCCCCATCAATTAGGCTATAACTAAAGGTGTTTAAGCTAGCCGTATCCACATCAACCGATGTAAGAGTTGCTATGGAAGAACCCGAAACTAAACCCTCGACAAAAGCGCTGTTCGAAAGTACCATTGCAGAAGGTGCATTGTCGTTTACATCCAATACGGTAAGGGTAAAAGATGAGGTTAAGGTATTTGTACCGTCATTGACCTGAACGTTGATTAGTAAATAAGGAGTTGTTTCGTAATCAATGGGTCCGTTGACTAGGATTTGTGTCCCAGAAACCGTTACACTAGCATTGTCACGGCCAAGATCACCTGGGCCATCAACAAGGCTATAGGTATTGGTGTTGTTAGTGTCTTGATCGGTTGCCGATAGGGTGGTAATGAGTGTACCATTCACACTGTTTTCTTCTATTCCTGAAGGGCCTGATTGGTAAAGTCCAGTAATTTCTTCATCGGTTAAGGCTTTATCATAGACTAATAAACGCTCATAATCTCCTACAAAATCTGCTGAATGAACTCCCTCATAATCGCCACAACATCCAGGATTATCATCTCCAAGAAACAGGTAACCGGAAGAGTTAGCTGCACCGAATCCGACTATTCTTGTATTTACAAGTTCCCCATCTTCATAAAACTTATGTTCATTATTGGTGTGATTGAAGCTGTATACGTATTCATAGGTGGTTCCAACGACAAAAGGGCGTTGAAATTGCCCATGTGCGTTGTGAAGTCCTGGGAAAATCTTAGAATTTGCACTTGGAATTACGGGTGCATTCCATCCACCATGAACAGAACTGCTAGAAAGGCCTAAAATATTTCCAGAGGTAGATTGAGGTGTTACTTTAACCACTACAGTGAAAGAATGGGTGTTTTTCAAGATTGTTGGTAGTGGTCCAACACGCACACCGCTCCGTCCAGAAGCATTCGAGGTTTTAAAGCTATTGTTTTCAAAGCTGACCCCGTTCATGATATCACCGTGATTATCGTTACCAGACAGATCGATCCAACTACTGTTTGGTGTTGCTGTAGAAGCAGCATTCGATGCGTCTAAATGTACGATAAGCCCACTTGAAATCATTTGACTACTACCTGCTGTAATGCCTGAAGCCTCTATACTAGTTGGTGCTTCGTTTACATCATCCACGCTAATGGTAAAGACTTCTTGATACGAATCCGTCCCATCGGATGTTTGCACACGAATGCTGTAGCTGCTTTTGGTTTCAAAGTCCAAAGCAGCAGCAGTGAGTAGGTTGGCTCCACTGATAGAGAAGTTTGCATTGTCGGTAGCACCCGTTCCAGCGACCAAAGTATAGGTAAATGTATCTCCATTATCGGCATCTGTAGTGCTTAATCCCCCTACAGTAGTTCCAATAGCAACATTTTCGTTTACAGAGGAAGTAGATAAGTCAATATCGTTAGGTACATCATTTACATCATTCACGCTAATGGTAAAGGCTTCTTCGTAAGAACTCATCCCATCGGATGTTTGCACACGAATATTGTAACTGCTTTTGGTTTCATAATCAAAAACAGCATCGGTAAGTAAATCGGTACCGCTCCCTTGATTTTGTGAAGTTGGAGCAATAGTTCCTGTAACCCAATCTGAGGAGGCATCCATATTGGTTAGTGTAACTGAATTTCCACTTCCACTTGAATCCGTAATTGTTGTTCCAGAACCTTCATTCATTTTAAAGTAACCAACAAGGTTTGAAGAAGAAGTATAATTACCTGAATTAGATGAAGCATCTAAACCGCTTCCTGTGTTGTATAAAGTCGATATTTCTGATGCGTTCAGAGCCTCGTCCCAAACGGCTACTTCATCAATAAGTCCTCTGAAGTAATTATGGGGAGAGTGTGTTTGGTTTCCTCCAATTGTAAACATTCCGGCTGAAGAATGATTGCCCTCGTCATTTCCTGTACTGTATTCAGTTCCGTTGAAATACATTCGCATCGAACCATTGTCATATACAGCAACTACATGTTGCCAAACATTAGGCAATACATTTACACCAGTCTGCCATCTACCACCAGTCTGCCCCATAGAAAGCTGAAGGCTTCCAGACTCAATAATTAACATCCGATCCCAACCGCCATCTTCCATACCAAAAATCACTTGCCAACCACTTGTTCCTGTCGGCTTAATCCACCCCGACCATGTTGTGGAGGGCATTACATTCCTATCGGCATCAATACTTGTTGTAACATGATCGTTTGATCCATCAAAGTCAAGGGCATATGATACCTCTGAACCTCCGCTGATAGAGAAACTTGCATTATCATCAGAACCCACACCATCAACTAGGGTATAGGTGAAGGTGTCTCCACTATCAACATCGGTAGTGGTTAATCCCCCAACAACAGTTCCTGAAGTAAGGTTTTCATCAACAGCAGTTGCGGATAGGTCGATATCAGTAGGCGCTTCGTTTACATCGTTAACAGTAATGGTAAGTGTTTTAGAATAGGTAGCAGACCCATCGGATGTTTGAATTACGACACTGTAGCTGTTTTTAGTCTCAAAATCAAACCCAGCTCCGGTGACTAAGTTAGCACCACTAATGGAGAAACGATCATTGTCACTCCCACCACCAACAAGGGTATAGGTGAAGGTGTCACCACCATCAACATCGGTAGTGGTCAATCCCCCTACAACAGTTCCTGAAGTAAGGTTTTCATCAACAGCAGTTGCGGAGAGGACGATATCAGTAGGCGCTTCGTTTACATCGTTAACAGTAATGGTAAGTGCTTTAGAATAGGTAGCAGATCCGTCTGAGGTTTCTAGCCTTATCGCATAGCTGCTTTTAACCTCAAAATCTAGGGCTGTAGCAGTGAGTAGGTTCGTACCACTCACCGTAAAACTTCCGTTGTCTGTATCACCAGTTCCAGAAATCAGGCTATAGGTATGTATGTCTCCAGTATCTGCATCGGTTGATGATAAGGCTCCAATGGTTGTACCTGTGACAACATTTTCATTTATAGAAGAAGAAGATAAAGCAATGTCCGTAGGTACACTATTTGTGAAAATCAAATTTACTGTATTGTTGCTTTGAGCTGAAGTAGCCGCAAATCCATAAGTATTAAAAACAGCATGAGCAACAGGAGAAATTGTTAAAACTTCATTTCCATCTACAACTCCAGAAAGAGAAAGACCCAATTCAATTGTGTTTCCACTAATACTAATACTCGATGGAGTTGCAGACGATAACGTAGCGTTTCCTCCAGAAAGTGATAGGGTGAAATCAGATGCTTGTAAAGACCCACTTCCTGCATCTGTGTTGAAAGTAACCTGATCAAAAGTTAGGGATGCCAAACTATTGTCAGAAGTTATACTGGCAACTGTGATTTGAGGCGTATTGGTGATCGCAAGGTAATTCTGATAGACTTGGTCATTTGTCAATGCTTGATTATAGAGTAGTAGTTTGTTTATTTTCCCACTCCCAAAATTTTCATCACCATGGCTTCCTATATAAAGTAATCCTGAATTTGGTGATCCCAGTGTGCCCGATTGGCTGTTCCTTAGTATTCCGTTTACGTAGGTTCTGAGTATTCCTGTAGAATTTTCAATAGCGACAGTTACTACAGATAATCTTCCATTGGCCATTTCAGAAGATGCAGTGTACGTGGGTTTTATAATGGATCCCGATGAGCGATTATCGATATCAATTCCTTTGTCACTTCCCACCCAAGTACTAAAATTCCGATTGTTTGTCCCTCCTCCTTTACTTATAAAAGGGCTCCAATCACCCCAATTGGGTTCAAGGACGTAGGATATGGTAATTTCACTAGAGAAATCAAGGGTGTTGTTGTCTTGAATGATAACCTGGTCGTTGGTTCCATCAAAACTTATACTTCCTCCACCGACAGCACTATAACTTGAACCGTCAATGACCCCATGATTGTTATTTCCAGATAAGTCATACCAATTATTCCCAGATCCAGAATAGGAACTATTGTTCGCTGCATCAAGAAAAAGAACCAAATTAGTGGTAACAATATTCGGAATCAGATGGCTTGTATTATTGTTTTGTGTGGGTTCTGCTGCCGTTCCACCACTATCATAAATAGAATTTACTGCCGGAGAAACGGTTAGTAGTTCTTTTCCGTTTGGTGTTCCAGATAGGGCTAAACCAAGTGTTACAGTCGTTCCATCAATACTAATGCTTGAGGGTGTTGTTGAAGATAATGTTGCATTTCCTCCAGAAAGAGATAAGGTAAAATCATTTGCTTGTAAACTACCACTTCCACTATTGGTATTGAATACTGCCTCAGAAAAGCTTAGGGAAACAGAGCTGTTGTCCAAAGCAATTTGGGTTTGTGTTATTGTGGGTGCTAGAATACCATCAATCACAATATTTTTGACACTCGCAAGGGATGATCCTCCGCCATGTGAAGGAAGAGTATGGTCGTTTACATACCATCCACTACCATAACCAGCTGAACTAAAGTGTCCGTTAATATCATCCTGCCAAATCGAACCATCTGAGGCCCCTTTTTCACCAATTAAACGATGAACTACTAACTGGCTAGAACCGTTTATATAGGTTGAAGGTGAGGTAAAACTATAAACCTCTGTTCCATCATCATCTTTAAAGCTAAAATTAAAATTAGCAATTCGTCCATAATAGCCTCCACCATATCGAGCCCACCCATAAAAAGTAAATTCATGTAAATCATTAATACTATAACTTTGATTGAAGGTTATTTCTGCTGTAGCGGGTGAGTTAAAAGTGTAGTTTTTATTATTCGTTTTATTTTGAAGTAGATTAATTACCAGTCGATCGTCACCAAAATTATTTTGATGATGAGTATCTGTAGTGGAAGCTCCTGCTAAACTAGTGGTTGCTACATCAATTACCGATCCTCCGTCAGGAGCAACAATCATGTGGATGGCTTTTAAGGTTTGATGTCCTCCAGAATTTTCAGTAATTACAATTTTTTTAATTCGCTTATTGCTGCCAATTGAAGGAAGACTAAGGGCAGCAGCTGTATTACTTGAACTGACAATAGTTCCACCGTTTAATTCTAAAGCAGCAGTAGAAGCATAATCCAAATCACCACTCAGATCATCTTCATTCACCGTATAACGAAAGGTCAAAACTGTAGAGCCAGTGCCTGAAAAATAGGTTGCATAAGAATCTGAGTCTCCAGTTTCTAAGAGCAATCGAGGAGAACCACTTACGGTAACGGCATTATCAAATGTTACTTGAATATCAATGGTTTCACCAATTCTGTATGTACCATTGGGGTTGTTTGATGTCACCTGAGTAATCGAGGATTCTGTAAGGTCATTAATGCTAATGGTAAAAGCTTCTTGATACGAATCCGTTCCATCGGATGTTTGCACACGGATGTTGTAACTGCTTTTGGTTTCATAATCTAGAGCAGTATTGGTTAATAGATTGGCTCCGCTTATGGAGAAACTTGCATTATCGGTATCTCCTGTTCCCGAAACTAGGGTATAGGTGTGTGAATCTCCGCTACCAGCGTCGGTAGTTGTTAAACCGCCGACTGTAGTGCCTATTGAAACATTTTCATCGACTGAAGTCGAAGATAATGAGATGTCAGATGGAGGTGACGATAAACTATTTGAGGACAATGTTGGTGGGCTGGAAGAATCGTATGAAAGATAGTTTGATATTGCACGGTCAAAAGAATTATTACCAACCGTAAAAGATGGCCCATAGTTCCCCGGGATATTAATATTACCACTGTTCACAAAAGTATTCCCGTCAAATGAAAAATGATCTGAACACAATATCTTGTTTCCCCATCCACCTGTATTTGATTGAATCCAACTATAAAAGCTAAACCCTCCAGTGTTTTCAATGTTAGAACCTAAAACTTTATAGACATTAACTCCTCTAAAATAGGCGAAAATGTTACTGCTGTTATTTGCGATATTACAATTATCAATTTTAACGAATCGTTCCGTCCTGAAAACAACACCAGAGTTATTGGTGATGTCAGAATTCTGAATTATAGTTTTGTTGGTAAATACAGATTCGTTTATTGGACATCCTTCGGGTGTATTTCCCCAATCAGATCTAAAAAGATAGTTTCCTGCATTATTGTCAATTTGAGAATTATTGACGTTAAGTGTTCCTTTATTTGAGATGAAAGAAATGGTATGGGAACACTCTGTTATTAAAACATCATTTGTGGTAATACCTCCAGTAACATTATTTAAATAAAAAATAGATCCCGCATTACTTCCGGGACTTCCATTATTTTTTAGAGTCAATGAGTTTAATGTTAGATTACCGTTACCACTTACACTAAACATTCTAGAGGAGCTTCCTCCACCGCTGATTGTGGTATTGGTTTTACCGTTACCTGTGATTGTCAGATTTGATGTTATGTTAGTAAATCCAGATGAAATTGTAATCGTTCCACTTAAATTATTTGCAAATACTATTGTTCCTCCTGAACTTGAATATTGATTTATTGCATTTCCGAGTGAACCAGACCCTGAAGGGTTTAAATTAGTTACGGTTATTGTTTGAGAAACAGCAAAGTTTGTCCAAAATATAGCTAATAAGATTAATTGAAGAATCTTTAAATTCATAGTAAGCTGTTATGAGTAATTAGAAGTAAAACTTTTGAAGTTAAAATATTGACTCTGTGAATCACTATTTAATATAGGATTATTAAATTCAAAATTACTTAATTTTGGATCATCAAATCTAGCCTTAACAGAATACGAAACGACTTTCTCCATTTAGAAACATTCGAATGAGCCAAGATAATTACTCACTATATTCATGTGTAATATTTGAAACATTTTTCGTATATTTGAAACATGATCACGAGCCTTTTATTTGTTTCTAATATCCTACTTGGGTCTCTTTTGATATTCATCATGTTGTTTTCTGGTAGAACAAATATTCGGGTAAACGTGTATCTTATTTTGATAATAGCTCAACAAATTTCTCACCGAGCATTCATCTTTTACATCTCGTTCAACAGCCTCGAACTGACCTTATTAGATAATTATCCTGCAATTTTTTCTGTTTTACTGGTCCCTTGTATGTTTCTGTATACGCGTAGGCTTTTGACCAAAAAAAACAACTTTCAAGCCGATTTGCCACACTTTATTGTACCTCTTGTATTTATTGTGATAAGTAATTTCATATTTGAAACATCACATCAACAAAATTCTTTGTTTACTTTTACGTTGGTAGGTGTATATTTACTTCTAACCTTTAGAGAGCTCATAAATTCCAAGAAAAATGCACAAACAAAAGATAAAACGGTCAACGTTTGGGTTAATGTTTTAATAAGCGCTTTTGTTTTTATTTATATAGCAGGCTTTGTGTTGAAAGGATATTATGGCTTGGAAACACGCGACTGGCTCATTGACTTTTATGTTGTATCATCAGCGGTTTGGTTTTTCTTATTTGGTTATATCTTTTTGAATCCAATAATACTATATGGAAGGATAATTCTTTTAAAAAGCATAGTTTCGGAAGAGTCTAGTACTGATTTTTGGAAATTCAATCCCACAAGACCAGTTGAACAAAAGCATCTCTATATCAAGACCGCCTTAGAAGACAGTTATACGGACCTAATTTACAAGCTTATAAAAATACAAGAGGATGATCAACTGATAAAGGAAAACAATTATTCAATCGATTTCTTATCTTCTCAATTGGTTGTTCCCAAATCACATTTAATCTATTTATTCAATT
>JGI20153J14295_10002711_pt1 | contig 12352 bp, 9 predicted proteins | sample COG_03_FD_14295 | JGI IMG/M metagenome (IMG submission 14295) | reverse complement strand
TTTTGATTTAAGTGAAAATTCTGTTTGGACTAATTCTTTATCAATAAGGGTGACTTTATTTGATTTACCACCAAATCCTGCTCCAGTGTCGTTTAACGAATTTAGTACAATTAAATCTAAATTTTTAGATTTCAATTTCTTTATCGCGTTGGAGATTTCGTCATTTGTTTCTAGTGCAAAGCCTACTAATAGTTGATGGGTTTTGATTTTCCCAAGCGATGCTAAAATATCTTTTGTTTTTTCTAATTCTAAGGATAACGTTAGAGATGCCTTTTTTATTTTGGAAGTCGCTACATTTTTGGGCTTATAGTCAGCTACCGCAGCAGAAGCTATAGCAATATCTACAGATTTAAAATAGGTATGCGCTTGGGTATACATTTCCTCTGCGCTGACAACTGCTATTGTTTTAATACGTGAATCTTTTGTTTTGTAATGTGTTGGCCCTGTTATAAGAATAACCTCTGCTCCTAGTAGTGCCGCGTTATTAGCAATCTCAAACCCCATTAAACCACTTGAGTGGTTTCCAATAAAACGCACAGGATCAATAGCTTCATACGTAGGACCGGCAGTCACAAGGACTGTTTTCCCATACAAAGGTAATTTCCCTAAAACATGCAACTCTATGTGATCAATGATTTCTTTTGGCTCAGCCATTCTTCCTTCGCCTACTAACCCACTAGCTAACTCTCCAGAAGTTGCAGGAATTACAATGTTTCCAAAAGATTGAAGGGTTGCTAGAGACGCTTTGGTGGAAGGGTGTTTATGCATATCCAAATCCATTGCTGGTGCAAAATAGACAGGGCACTTCGCAGAGAGATAAGTGGCAACAAGAAAGTTATCACTATTACCTGATGCCATCTTTGAGAGTGTGTTTGCTGTGGCAGGAGCCACAACAAATAAATCAGCCCATAATCCAAGTTCCACATGGTTGTTCCAAACCGCATTATCGTCTGTCTCGTCTGTAAAGGTTGAAATTACAGGGTTTTTAGAAAGTGTAGAAAGTGTAAGAGGTGTGATAAAGTCTTTCGCAGCTGGTGTCATTATAACTTTGACATGGGCACCAGCTTTGACAAATAATCTAACAAGGGAGGCTGTTTTGTACGCAGCAATCCCGGCAGTAATTCCTAGAAGAATATGTTTACCGCGTAGAATAGACATTTTTTATTTTTCTAGAGAATCTTCCTCCACATTACGGTAATAAATTTTCTCATTTAACCACTCTTGAACTGCTAAAGCATGTGGCTTTGGTAGGCGTTCATAAAATTTAGACACCTCAATTTGTTCTTTATTTTCAAACACTTCTTCTAAGCTATCATTGAATGTAGCAAATTCTTCGAGCTTGTCAATCAATTCTCTTCGGATATCCGTGTTGATTTGTTCCGCTCTTCGAGAAATTACAGAAATCGCTTCATAAATATTTTGCGTTGGTGCATCTACTTTATTACGATCATACGTTTCTGTATTTACGGGTGCATTTACTTTTTTTAAATCCATAATGAATATTAACTTTTAGTCGTTGGTGAATTAGTTTGAATTGATTTTAAGGCCAGGTACATATTCTGAATATTTTCATTGTCTTTCGTCTCTGGGAAAGCATACAATAAGGAATTATAATATGATATTGCTTTTTCAGTTCTTTCAGATTGTTTCCATTCTACACTATTAATAGCCAATTGGTATGCAGAATCAAATTTATAATACATGGCCTCTTGCTTGTAAGAAGAACCAGGGAATTCGATTAGAAAATTATCTAAGGCCGTAATGGCAGAATTATAATCTCGGTGGTATGGCCCAGTTTTGTTGTATTGTAAAGCTACACTAAATGCCTTTTTTTCGAGCTTATCAACTAATTCTTTTACTAGTGTATTTGCCTGGTCTAAATACTCAGATAGCGGATAGGTATTGATGAATAATTGTAGTTTTTCTAGGGCCTCAACCGTTTCTGTTTGGTCTTTTGAAAATAGAGGAGAAAGTTTATAGTAGCTTTTTGCTGCTAAAAATCCAATTTCTTGTACTTTTTCACTTTTGGGATACGCATCTACAAAACGTTCCATTTGATAATTAGCAGTGTAGTAATCTCTTGTTTCATAAAACGTTCTACAATACATGTACATCAATTTCTGTGCTTGCGGCTTCCCTCTGTATTTAGGGACAATTTGTACAAAAATTCGGTTTGCTTTTGCAAACTTACCAGCCTCAAAAAGTTCCGTTCCTAATTTAAACTTAGCAGCAATATCTTCACTTTTCAATACCTTCTGGTATTCACTACAAGAGTTTATTGAAAATGTTATAATTAAAATGTATATAAAATTCTTCATAAATTATTTAAGAATGTGGGCAAAATTACGGATTTATAACGGATTTAAAAAACTATTATTCAGGCTAAATTAATTGGTTTAAATCCTTGTACTAAATGTTTAAGTAATATTTAACTAAAACTGAGCTATGAAGGTCGCTATTTTGGATTGTAATGCTTCTGTAGCAGGCACTAGTGGTAAACGCACAGAATCTTGGCAATACCCAAGATGTTTAAACACTGCTTTTATTCCTGCTGGATTATTTTCTTCAAATATCAAATTTATAATAGGCATTAAACGGGCTTCCATCTTGCGAGAATCTTCAAGATTTCCCTCTAAACCCCATTGAATCATTTGAGAGAATTCTTTAGGAAAGGCTTGTCCGATTACAGAAATAACGCCTGAGCCCCCTGCTAAAGTTACACCAAGCACCAAATCATCATCTCCTGATATCACTAAGAAATCAGCTGGTTTATGTTTAATTAATTCTAAATATTGTTCCATATTGTTTCCAGCTTCTTTAACAGCTACAATGGACTTAAAGTCATTGGCTAGTCTTAAAACCGTAGATGCTTCTACATTTTTTGCAGTTCGACCCGGAACATTATATAAAATTACGGGAATTGTTGATGCTTCTGCGACTGCCTTAAAATGCAGATAAAACCCTTCCTGTGTTGGCTTGCTGTAATACGGAGCTACCGACAGAATAGCTGCAAATGGCGATAGGTCTGTTGACTGTAATTCATCGACAACAGCCACTGTATTGTTCCCTCCTATGCCTATTACCAAAGGCACGCGGCCTCTACTCGTGTTAATAACGGTTTGTGCAATCTCTTTTTTTTCGGTGGGTGTAATGGTTACACTCTCTCCTGTGGTACCACAAATCACTAAATAATCAACACCATTTGAGATGTTAAACTCTACGATCGCTGCTAAGGCTTGATGGTCTATACTTTGGTTTGGTTTAAATGGAGTAATTAGTGCAACTCCAGTTCCAATTAATGTATTCATTTTATAACCTATTTAGTTGGGTTAAATATTTGATTAATTCTGTTTTAAAAACGTCTGTGTCTTTAGGTTCAATATTTATAATAAGATCATTTAACCGAGGATCGTCGTTAGTAAGGCCTATTTTTAAATTTGCTTTAGAGCGTGATGTTATTAAATTTAGATCTAATTGATTGTGTTTATAATAACTAATCAAAATGTCGAACGGTTGTTTTACAAATTCGGATATCTCCATATTTTTAGGGCGACCTAACCAGTCAAAATTTTCTAAACTAAAAAATACATCATATATATTTGGTTTATCTTCATCAAAATTAATTTTAGAAATAAATTTAATTTTGTGTTCACTTAACCCAAATTCTTTCGTTAAATTTCTGAAAAAATCATAATCATGGTAAGACGCATGGTCAAAAATAACGCCAATAGATTTGACCTTACTACTTTTAAAGTCCTTAACCCGAGACTTAAGAACTAAAGCAATATTTTTTTGAAGAGATAGGGTTCTAAGTTGTTTAAAAAACATTTACCTTTATTGACAAATACAAATGTAATATAAATGAAGTATAAATTCATTCAAATTTTTGGGTTTATTTCCATGATTTTATCATGTGAAAATTCCAAACAACTTGTGAGTATTGACGCTGAGAATAGTATCATATCCGATAACCTCCCTTCAAACAAAGATATTGAAGCTATTATTGACCCTTATAAAGTCAATCTTGACAAATCTATGAATAAGGTTTTAAGCTATTCGGTGGATACCTATTCAAAAAATGATGGCGACTATAACACTGCGATTGGAAACTTGATGGCAGATGCAGTTTTTGAGCTTTCTAAACCTGTATTTAAAAGTCGTACAGGGGAAAATTTAGATATGGTGTTATTAAATCATGGAGGGATTAGATCTATTTTGCCTAAAGGAACTATTACAACACGATCCGCATTTAGTCTTATGCCATTTGAAAACAGTGTGATTGTGGTAGCGCTTAAAGGTTCTATTGTTATGGAAATGACGACCTATTTAAAAGATTTTGGAAAACCCCATCCCATTTCTGGAATAGAATTGGTTTTAAATTCTGACAATACCTATCAAAAAATATTGATAGGAGGAAACGCTATTGACATGGAAAAAACATACTACATAGCAACCAATGATTATCTTTATAAAGGAGGGGATCGAATGTATTTTTTAAAAAAAAGCGACACGCTCTATGATTTGAATTACAAAATTAGAAATGTTCTTATAGATTATTTTACAAAATACGATACCCTAAGCCCTAAAAAGGACCAACGCTTTGTAAAGCTTAAAAATTAACAAAAGACACATGAAACATCCATAACGAAGGTTTGATACCTAAAGAAATAATTAATTGGATGTACCATGTGACCGTTAAAAAACAATAAATAAAGACACATGAAACATCCATAACGAAGGTTTGATACCTAAAGAAATAATTAATTGGATGTACCATGTGACCGTTAAAAAAAATAAATAAAGACACATGAAACATCCATAACGAAGGTTTGATATCTAAAAAATAATTAAATGGATGTACCATGTGACCGTTAAAAAACAATAAATAAAGACNCATGAAACATCCATAACGAAGGTTTGATATCTAAAAAATAATTAAATGGATGTACCATGTGACCGTTAAAAAACAATAAATAAAGACACATGAAACGTAGAAATTTTATCCAAAAAACAGCCGCATCTACAGCACTCCTTTCTTTGGGTGGTTTAGGGTTTTCTTGTACGCAATCCACAGCAACAAAGATTACAATCCTTCATACAAACGATGTCCACAGCCATATAGAAGCTTTTAGTCCTAAGGACGGCAAAAACGCTAACAAAGGCGGGGTCGCTAGACGTGCTACTCTTGTAGAAACTATACGCAACGAAAATCCTAATACCTTGCTATTGGACGCTGGTGATATTTTTCAAGGGACTCCATATTTTAACTTTTACGGTGGTGAACTGGAATTCAAATTGATGAGCTTGTTGAAATATGATGTCGCCACAATTGGAAATCATGATTTTGATAATGGAATTGACGGGCTTTATGCTCAGCTTCCACATGCGAAGTTTGACTTTGTTTCTGCAAATTATGATTTCTCAAACACACTTATGGATTCGCACGTTAAACCATACAAGACCTTCATTAAGGAAGGAATTAAAATAGGTGTTTTTGGTTTAGGAATAGAACTTGAAGGACTCGTAAATAAAGATGCTTATAAAGAAACGGCTTACAAAGACCCTATTGAAACTGCTCAAGATATGAGTCGGATTTTGAAAGAAGATGAACACTGTGACTTAATAATTTGCTTATCACATTTGGGTTATGAATATAAAAATCAAGTTTCTAAAATATCAGATTTGAAGCTTGCTAAAGCCACCAAGGACATCAATTTGATTATCGGAGGTCACACCCATACATTTTTGGACAAACCCACTGAGGTAACCAATGCCGTTGGAAAAACAGTGCTTGTAAATCAAGTGGGGTGTTTTGGGCTATACTTAGGGAAAGTAGATTTTTATTTCGATGCTAAAACGCTTAAAGGGAGTGAAAGTAGTACGCTCAACGTTTAGGTGAATTGTAGAAAAACTAATTGAAAATAACAAAAATTAAAAGCGATATCTTTAGAATGCCCACCTCTGTTTTTTAGGGAATAATAGTATCTTTGCCGAAATCATCTTTTTATGTCTTTTTTAAGTGAAATTGAACGCCGTCGTACTTTTGGGATTGTCTCGCATCCCGATGCAGGAAAAACAACCCTAACAGAAAAACTACTTCTTTTTGGAGGGGCGATCCAGGAAGCAGGCGCCGTTAAGAGTAATAAAATTAAGAAAGGCGCCACGAGTGACTTTATGGAAATTGAACGTCAGCGTGGTATTTCAGTAGCAACCTCTGTTTTGGCTTTTGAATATAATGGCATCAAAATTAATATTTTGGATACGCCTGGGCATAAAGATTTTGCAGAAGACACCTTTAGGACTCTCACCGCAGTGGACAGTGTAATTGTAGTTATTGATGTGGCTAAAGGTGTTGAAGAGCAGACAGAAAAATTAGTAAAAGTTTGCCGAATGCGAAACATTCCCATTATCGTTTTTATCAATAAAATGGATCGTGAAGGAAAAGATGCTTTTGATTTATTGGACGAAATAGAACAAAAACTAAGCCTTAAAGTAGTACCCTTAAGTTTTCCTATAGGAATGGGTTATGATTTTAAAGGTATTTATAATATTTGGGAGAAGAACATCAACTTGTTTACTGGAGATAGTAAGCGCGATATAGAAGAAACTATTAAAATTTCTGATCTGGCAGACCCCGCTTTAAATACTATTATTGGAGATACTGCTGCGGAAACATTGCGTGAAGAATTGGAATTAGTTGAAGGAATTTATCCCGAATTCAATAAAGATGATTATTTAAACGGCGATTTACAACCTGTGTTTTTTGGATCGGCCTTAAATAATTTTGGAGTCCGTGAGTTATTAGATTGTTTTGTGTCTATTGCGCCACAACCACGTCCAAAAAACAGTGAAGAACGCTTGGTAGAACCCGATGAATCTAAGTTTACAGGATTTGTTTTTAAAATTCATGCAAATATGGATCCAAATCACCGGGACCGCTTAGCATTTATTAAAATAGTCTCTGGAGAATTTAAACGAAACACCCCTTATCTACATGTACGTCACAATAAAAAACTAAAATTCTCGAGTCCAAATGCTTTTTTTGCTGAAAAAAAAGAGATCGTAGATATTTCATATCCTGGAGATATCGTAGGGCTACATGACACAGGGAATTTCAAAATTGGTGATACCCTTACGGAAGGTGAAGCTTTAAACTACAAAGGCGTTCCTAGCTTTTCACCAGAACACTTTCGATACATCAATAATGCAGACCCTTTAAAGTCGAAACAATTATATAAAGGAATTGATCAGTTAATGGATGAAGGCGTAGCGCAACTTTTTACATTAGATCTTAATGGCCGAAAAGTCATTGGAACTGTTGGTGCTCTCCAATATGAAGTGATTCAATACCGTTTGGAGCATGAATATGGCGCCAAGTGCAGCTATGAAAACCTAAACGTCCACAAAGCATGTTGGATAGAACCTGAAAGTATGAACCATCCTGAATTTATAGAATTTAAACGCGTCAAACAACGCTTTTTAGCAACTGACAAGCATGGACAGCTGGTTTTCTTTGCGGACTCTATCTTTTCGCTACAAATGACCGAACAAAAATACCCTTCAATAAAATTCCATTTAACATCCGAGTTTTAGAAAAAAAATAAGCAAAAAAAAATCTCACTTTTCAGTGAGATTTTTTTTTGCTTTAGAATTAAGCTTGTCCAGTTGGCCCAAAATTAAGCGGCACTGGCGGTTGCTCGTAATCTTTAATTTCGCCATGTGCTTGCTCAAATCGTTTTACATTTTCATGTAAGGCTTTCGCAAGACGTTTTGCATGTTGTGGTGTCAGTATAATACGTGACTTCACTTTGCTTTTTGGCGTCCCAGGCATGATGCTTACAAAATCAACTACAAATTCAGAAACAGAATGGTTAATAATAGCGAGGTTAGAATAGGTTCCTTCCGCAACTGTATCATCTAACTCAATATTGATCTGTCCTTTTTTTGAAGACTCTTTAGGCGTATTCATAGGGATTAGTTAAAGTTTAATTCTTCTTTCTTTTCTTTCATTTTTTCAAATTCTTCACTAGAACCAACAATGATATTTTCGTAAGCTCTAAGACCTGTACCCGCTGGAATTCTATGACCAACAATTACATTTTCTTTTAAGCCTTCTAAAGTATCTACTTTACCATTAACAGCTGCTTCGTTAAGAACCTTTGTTGTTTCTTGGAACGATGCTGCAGATATAAACGATTTTGTCTGTAAAGAAGCTCTTGTGATTCCTTGTAAGATTGGCGTTGCTGTTGCTGGACTTGCATCTCTTGCAACTACAATCGCTTTATCTTCACGTTTCAGTAACGAATTTTCATCTCTTAAAATACGCGCTGTAATGATTTGTCCTTCCTTAAGGTTTTCTGAATCACCAGCATTTTCAATCACTTTCTTTCCAAAAATCTCATCATTTTCTTTGATAAAATCTGATGTATGAACTAATTGATCTTCTAAAAAGATCGTATCTCCAGAATCTTTAATACGTACTTTACGCATCATTTGTCTTACAACAACTTCAAAATGCTTGTCGTTGATTTTTACCCCTTGTAATCGGTAAACTTCTTGAACTTCATTTACTAAGTATTGCTGAACAGCCGATGGGCCTTTGATGTTTAAGATATCGTTAGGCGTAATTGAACCATCTGATAATGGCATCCCTGCTTTTACAAAATCATTCTCTTGTACTAAGATTTGATTTGATAGTTTAACAAGGTATTTTTTAATATCCCCTAATTTAGATTCAATGATAATCTCGCGATTACCTCTTTTTATCTTACCAAAAGAAACCACACCATCAATTTCACTTACAACTGCTGGGTTAGAAGGATTACGTGCTTCGAAAAGCTCTGTTACACGAGGTAGACCTCCTGTAATATCCCCTGCCTTAGCTGACTTACGTGGAATTTTAACTAAGATTTTTCCTAAGCTAATCTTCTCACCGTCATCGACCATAATATGGGCCCCTAAAGGTAAGTTATAAGATCTTATAAGATTTCCTTTAGTATCTTCTACTAATAAGGTTGGAATTAATTTTTTGTTTCTAGATTCTGAAATAACTTTTTCTTGGAAACCAGTTTGCTCATCAATTTCAACTTGATATGTCACACCTTGCTCGATATTTTCATAACGAACTTTTCCTGAAAATTCAGATATAATAACACCATTATAAGGATCCCACTGACAAATGACAGTATCCTTTTTGATTTTGTCACCACTTTTGACAAAAATTGACGAACCGTAAGGGATGTTGTTGGTACTTAATACAATACCCGTTTTTGGATCAACTAATTTAATTTCAGAGGTTCTAGAAATAACGATGTCGATTGCTTTTCCATCGTTGTCTTTACCTTTAACCGTTTTAAGATCTTCGATTTCTGCAACACCGTCAAATTTGACAATCAATTTATTTTCTTCAGATATATTACCTGCAATACCACCAACGTGGAAGGTACGTAATGTTAACTGAGTACCTGGTTCACCAATAGATTGTGCAGCCACAACTCCTACGGCTTCACCACGCTGTACCATTTTACCGGTTGCAAGGTTACGTCCATAACACTTGGCACAAATTCCGGTTTTAGCTTCACATGTTAGCGGAGAACGCACATCAACGGCTTCTAAAGGAGACTGTTGTATTTTTTTCGCTTGAACTTCAAATATATGATCACCGGCAGCAACTAAAATTTCTTCAGTTACTGGATTATATACATCATTTAACGATGTACGACCAACGATTCTTTCTTCAAGAGTTTCAACTACTTCTTCGTTTTTCTTTAATGCTTTTACTGAAATACCTCTTAATGTACCACAATCTTCTGAGTTGACAATCACATCTTGAGACACATCAACTAGACGACGCGTCAAGTATCCAGCATCGGCAGTTTTAAGCGCCGTATCTGCAAGTCCTTTACGTGCACCGTGGGTAGAAATAAAGTATTCAAGAATTGATAATCCTTCTTTAAAGTTAGAAAGAATTGGATTTTCAATAATTTCTCCACCACCAGCATTGGATTTTTTAGGCTTAGCCATCAAACCACGCATACCTGTTAACTGACGAATTTGTTCTTTCGATCCCCTTGCTCCAGAATCAAGCATCATATATACAGAGTTAAACCCTTGTTGGTCTTCTCTAATACGCTTCATGGATAGTTCTGTTAATTCAGCATTGGTAGACGTCCATATATCAATAACTTGGTTGTAACGTTCGTTATTAGTAATCAGTCCCATATTATAGTTGGCCATAATTCCATCTACTTGCTTGTTAGCAGCTGCAATCATTGTGTGCTTTTCTGGTGGGATAATAATATCTCCTAAACTGAATGACAATCCACCTTTAAAAGCGAAATTGTACCCTAGCGATTTAATTTCATCAAGAAAATCAGCAGTTTCAGGAACCGACGTAACTTTCAAGATATCATGAATAATATCTCTTAATGATTTTTTAGTCAGGACTTCATTTATATACCCAGCAGCAGCTGGTACTGTTTCATTAAAAAGTACACGACCCGTTGTTGTTTCTATAATTTGAGTCGTTAACTCTTCTTCTTCATTAAAATCAACCGTTCTCACTCGAATTTGCGCATTCAAATCAACACGTTTTTCGTTGTAAGCAATGATAACTTCTTCTGGAGAATAGAACGTTAAGCCTTGTCCTAATACGGGTACTTCAGCTGTTGACAAACGTAACTTAGTCATATAATAGAGACCTAGTACCATATCCTGCGAAGGAACAGTTACTGGTGATCCATTCGCTGGATTCAAAATATTATGAGAGGCTAACATTAGAAGTTGTGCTTCTAATATAGCTTCTGGTCCAAGTGGTAAATGCACTGCCATTTGATCCCCATCAAAATCGGCGTTAAAGGCCGTACATACTAATGGGTGTAACTGGATAGCTTTTCCTTCAATCAATTTTGGTTGAAATGCTTGGATTCCCAATCGGTGTAATGTAGGAGCACGGTTAAGTAGTACTGGATGTCCTTTCAAAACATTTTCCAAAATATCCCAAACTACAGGCTCTCTTTTGTCTATAATTTTCTTCGCAGATTTAACCGTTTTTACAATTCCTCTTTCAATTAATTTTCTAATTACGAAAGGCTTGTATAGTTCGGCTGCCATGTTTTTTGGCAATCCACATTCAAATAATTTCAATTCTGGTCCTACAACAATTACCGAACGCGCTGAATAATCGACACGTTTTCCAAGTAAATTTTGACGGAAACGCCCTTGCTTACCTTTCAATGAATCTGAAAGTGATTTTAAAGGACGATTAGAATCTGTTTTTACTGCTGATGACTTTCGTGTGTTATCAAACAATGAATCTACAGACTCTTGAAGCATACGTTTTTCGTTACGTAAAATTACTTCAGGCGCTTTGATTTCTACCAAACGTTTCAAACGGTTGTTACGAATAATCACACGACGGTATAAATCATTTAAATCAGAGGTTGCAAAACGACCTCCATCTAAAGGCACTAACGGACGTAATTCTGGTGGAATTACAGGGATGGCTTTCATAATCATCCACTCCGGCTTGTTCTCGCGATTTAAATTTGATTCTCTTAAAGATTCTACAACTTGTAGACGCTTCAAAGCTTCCGTTTTTCGTTGTTTAGAAGTCTCAGTATTAGCTTTATGACGTAACTCAAAAGACAATGTATCAAGATCAATTCTTGATAAAAGGTCAATTAAACATTCAGCACCCATTTTTGCAATAAATTTGTTAGGGTCTGTATCGTCTAAGTATTGATTTTCTTGTGGCTGTGTTTCAAGAATGTTTAAGTATTCTTCTTCCGTAAGGAAATCCATTTTTTTAACGGCTTCTCCTTCTTCGTTCACTGCATTACCTGGCTGAATTACGACATAACGCTCGTAATAGATAATCATGTCTAATTGCTTAGATGGTAATCCAAGTAAGTAACCAATTTTATTTGGTAAGGAACGGAAATACCAGATGTGTGCTACTGGCACTACAAGGTTGATATGTCCAACACGGTCTCTACGTACTTTCTTTTCGGTAACTTCTACACCACATCGATCACAAATAATTCCTTTGTAACGGATACGTTTGTATTTTCCACAAGCACATTCATAATCCTTTACAGGACCAAAAATACGCTCACAAAATAAACCATCTCGTTCAGGTTTGTGAGTTCTATAATTAATTGTTTCTGGTTTAAGAATCTCACCACGGGACGCTCCTAAGATCGACTCTGGAGAGGCTAAACCAATTGAAATTTTATTAAATCTCGGTACTATAATATTATCTTGCTTTTTTGCCATAATATATGGTTATGATAATGAATTAAATTCTATTATTCTTCTAATCTTATGTCTAGTCCTAAACCTTTCAATTCGT
>JGI20153J14295_10002707_pt1 | contig 12362 bp, 7 predicted proteins | sample COG_03_FD_14295 | JGI IMG/M metagenome (IMG submission 14295) | reverse complement strand
ATATTCAATAAAATGTGCGGTTTGTTGAGCGACCTCAAGACCAAAATAACGGCCCACAATATGCAGCGACATATCAATGCCTGCCGAAAGACCGCCCGCAGTAATCACATGGCCTTGATCAATAAAGGTCTGCTCGCGTGAAACACGAACATTAGGAAATTTATCGGCAAAATCATCTAACATAGTATGAAACGTCGTTACCATTAAACCATCAAGCAAACCCGCCTCCGCTAAATGATAAGCACCCGTACATAAGGATGTTGTTAAATCAGCATCAACACTTGCCTTTTTTAACCACTTAACAATCTCTAATGAAGACTCATGCGCAGGTGAAACAATGACATCCGGTTGTGGCGCATCAAAAACAGAATAATTGGGCGCAACCAACATTCCACCACTCATACTCACTAAACCCTTACTCGCTCCCACGGTATACAACTCAAAAACAGAATTCTCATTGATTAGCACATCCTGAAAAACCTCCCAGGGTACTGCCACATCAATGACTTGCGAGCCCTGCCCCAACGTAAAGGCGACACGTATTTTTCGCCCTTCAGGTAAATTTATCAGCAGGCTTTTATTTGAAATATTTTTTACCAAATCCTTTCCAGTCATTCTTCCATTCCCATTTAAAGCTTCATTAATTTTTAGAGCTTAACTTTTATAGCCGCCAATAACTGCGAATCAGTCGCTCTACCTAAAAAAACTATAATCATGAAAAAAATTTCCAAAATTAAAACCAATTACCTCCTTGCTCACAAACTCTTTATAAAACTCTACGTCGGATTTAGGACAAATGCCTTATAAAAAAGTGCTATAAATATTCCAAAAAAAAACGCCCCAGCAAAAGCTAGGGCGTTAGATATAACCAAACATTTTAAGCGAAGCTTACCAACCAGTGATTTCTTTTAATCCATCACCAATATCCGCTAAGCTACGAACGGTTTTAACGCCCGCCGCTTCTAAGGCTGCAAATTTTTCATCTGCTGTACCTTTACCGCCAGAGATGATTGCGCCAGCATGCCCCATACGCTTACCTGCAGGTGCTGTTACACCGGCAATATAAGACACTACAGGTTTAGTCACGTTAGATTTAATGTACTCTGCTGCTTCTTCTTCAGCAGTACCACCAATCTCNCCAATCATCACAATNGCTTCAGTCGCAGGATCTTTTTCAAACAACTCAAGAATATCGATAAAGTTAGAACCCGGAATAGGATCACCACCAATACCAACACAAGTTGTCTGGCCAAAACCGGCATCTGTAGTTTGCTTAACAGCTTCGTAAGTCAATGTGCCTGAACGCGAAACGATACCCACTTTACCTGGCAAATGAATAGAGCCAGGCATAATGCCAATCTTACATTCGCCTGGTGTAATAACACCCGGACAGTTAGGCCCAATTAAACGTACGCCTAATTGATCACAAACCACTTTGGCATCGAGCATATCTAATGTAGGAATGCCTTCTGTAATACAAACAATCAACTTAATGCCGCTGTTAGCCGCTTCTAAAATTGAATCTTTGCAAAATGGCGCCGGTACATAAATAACCGATGCATCTGCACCCGTTGCACTTACCGCTTCTGCCACTGTATTAAAGACAGGTAAACCTAAATGTTCTTGACCGCCTTTACCCGGTGTAACACCACCGACCATTTGTGTACCGTATTCAATCGCTTGCTGCGAATGAAAAGTACCTTGACCGCCAGTAAAACCCTGACAAATAACTTTAGTGTTCTTATCGATTAAAATACTCATTGAGCATCTCCTGCTGCTGCCGCAACAACTGATTCAGCGGCTTCTTTTAAGCTAGTGGCTGCAATAATGTTAAGACCACTATCAGCTAATATTTTTGATCCTTTTTCTGCGTTATTGCCTTCAAGGCGAACAACTACCGGCACATCAACACCTACTTCTTCGACTGCACCAATAATGCCTTCGGCAATTAAATCGCAACGGACAATGCCGCCAAAGATATTAACCAATACCGCTTTCACTTTATCATCAGATAAAATGATTTTGAACGCTTCTGAAACGCGCTCTTTGGTTGCACCGCCACCGACATCAAGAAAGTTAGCCGGTGAACCACCGTGTAAGTTAACGATATCCATAGTGCCCATAGCCAAACCTGCGCCATTCACCATGCAACCAATATTGCCATCTAAGGCAACATAATTAAGATCCCATTGCGCCGCATGTGCTTCACGCTCGTCTTCTTGCGAAGGATCATGCATTTCACGCAACTTAGGATGACGATACATCGCATTACCGTCGATACCCAACTTCGCATCGAGGCAATGTAAATTGCCTTCGGTAGTGATGACTAATGGATTCACTTCTAACAAAGCTAAATCACAGTCATGGAATAATTTCGATAAACCTAAAAAGATTTGCGTGAACTGTTTAACTTGGTCTTTGTTCAAACCCAATTTAAACGCCAGCTCACGGCCTTGATAAGGCTGTGCACCCACTAAAGGATCAATTTCAGCTTTTAAAATTTTCTCAGGCGTTTCATGCGCCACTGTTTCAATCTCTACTCCGCCTTCGGTTGATGCCATAAAGACAACCCGACGACTAGCACGATCGACAACTGCACCCAAATAAAGCTCTTGAGCAATATCTGTGCAAGATTCAACCAAAATTTTACTGACTGGCTGACCATGCTCATCTGTTTGATAAGTCACTAAATTCTTGCCAAGCCACTTTTGTGCAAAAGCTTTAATATCTTCTTTGCTTTTAAGCAGCTTAACGCCGCCCGCTTTACCGCGACCACCGGCATGGACTTGAGCTTTAACAACCCACTCAGTGCCACCGATTTTATCTGCAGCTTCAGCTGCCTCTTTGGGTGTATCGACGGCATAGCCTTTCGATACAGGCAAACCGTATTCGGCAAACAGTTGCTTACCTTGGTATTCATGCAAATTCATGGGTTAATTTCCGATGATTAAAAGAAAAAAGCCAACGCTTAACAAAATACTTAAGCGTCAACTAGCAAAACGAATCTCTAAATAGGCAGCCGTGTAGCTTAAAAACGGCGAGCGAATTTTCTCAAATTACGAGGGGGTTAAGCAAGCGTGAAAGCCGATATATCGTATTGTTAATACAATATATCGGCTTTCAATACTATTTTTTACGCGGTGGCTTGTTAGGAATATGAATTGCGTGACCAGCAACGGCCAATGCAGCTTCATGAACCGTCTCAGATAAAGTCGGATGACTAAATACAGTCAACGCTAAATCTTCAGAGCTGGCACCAAATTCAATGGCAATAACCACTTGCTGGACTAAATCGGCCGCACTTGGGCCAATAATATGACAACCTAAAATACGATCGGTCGCTGCATCAGCAATCATTTTGACCATACCGGTTGTTTCATTAGCCGCCATGGCTCGACCACTAGCTGCAAAAGGAAAGGTCCCTACTTTGTAGTCATGACCCGCCGCTTTCAGCTCTTGCTCGTTCTTACCGATCCATGCGATTTCAGGATGGGTATAGATAACGCCAGGAATGTTGTCGTAATTAATCTGTGTCTTCTTGCCTGCAATACGCTCGGCAACCATAACGCCTTCTTCTGAACCTTTATGCGCAAGCATTGGACCACGAACAATATCGCCAACGGCATAGACATCACGAGCATCGGTTTCACACTGCTCATTAACAAATACAAAGCCACGTTCGTCTAGTGTCACACCGCAATCAGGCGCTAATAGACTTTCGCTTAATGGACGACGGCCAACACAGACAATCAACTTATCAAAGGTTTCTGATTTAGTACCAGAAGCATCGCTGTATTCAACGGTTACTTCACGTGCGTCGCCTTTACCCGTTACTGATGTAGCGGTGACACGCGTGCCAAGACGAATATCCAAGCCCTGCTTCTTAAAGACTTTCTTAGTTTCTTTAGCAATGGTCACATCAACCGCAGGCAAGAATTCATCTAAGGCTTCTAATACGGTAACCTTAGCGCCCAAGCGCGCCCAAACACTGCCTAACTCAAGACCAATAACACCCGCACCAATAACGCCTAAACGCTTAGGAACAGATGTAAATTCTAAGGCACCGGTTGAATCAACGACAACGTCATCAACTAATGGCGCTGGAGGAATAGCTACTGGAACAGATCCTGCTGCAATAATAATATGATCAGCATGATAAATAGTTTGCTCGCCTGCTTCGTTAGTCACTTCAACTTGCTTATTGGCAAGTAACTTACCCTTACCCACAATAGAAGTAACACCGTTCGCTTTAAACAAACCACCGATACCGCCAGTAAGCTGCGTAACGATTTTTTCTTTACGTGCCAACATTTTAGCGACATCCATTTTCACTTCATCAACACTGATGCCGTGAATATCGAAATCATGTTTGGCTTCGACAAACTTATGGCTAGAATCAAGCAAGGCTTTTGATGGGATACAGCCCACATTCAAACAAGTACCGCCCAATTTAACGGCGCCCTTGCCATCTACCCACTTTTCGATACAAGCTGTTTTCATTCCCAACTGCGCACAACGAATGGCTGCAACATAACCTGCAGGGCCGGCGCCAATAATGAGAACTTCATATTTTTCTGACATACTATTTATTCCAATCAACAAAACTAAAAATAAGGTGTTTTAACTAAGGTGTTTAACTAAAGCGTTTTAAATAAGGCCAAACTTAGCCTTTAAAGTTCCAGCAAAATACGCGCAGGATCTTCAATCATATCTTTAATGGCTACTAAGAATTGCACAGCATCTTTACCATCAATTAAGCGATGATCATAAGACAAGGCTAAATTCATCATTGGCAAAATTTTCACTTCGCCATTAACCGCCATAGGGCGGTCCTGAATTTTGTGCATACCCAAAATAGCCGCTTGCGGTGGATTCAAAATCGGTGTCGACATTAGCGAACCAAATACGCCACCATTAGTCACCGTAAACGTGCCACCTGTCATCTCTTCCATGCTGAGCTTGCCGTCCATCGCTTTACCGCCGTACTCACGAATTTTGCTTTCAATACTAGCAAGGCTCATCGCATCGGCATCACGCAATACTGGCACTACTAAACCGCGATCGCTAGACACGGCAACACCGACATCAAAGTAACCGTGGTAAACAATATCATCGCCATCAATTGAGGCGTTAACCGCAGGAAAACGTTTTAACGCTTCAGTCGCTGCACGAACAAAGAAAGACATAAAGCCTAAACGTGTTCCATTATGCGCTTTTTCAAACTGCGCTTTGTATTTAGCACGTAACTCCATAACCGGCTGCATATTCACTTCATTAAACGTCGTTAGCATCGCAGTAGTTTGCGTTGCCGTTAATAAACGCTCTGCAATGCGGGCTCGCAAGCGAGTCATTGGCACGCGACGCTCTGGGCGATCACCACCTGTTAATACTGGTATCGCTATAGAAGGTGCAGCACTATTAGTATGAGCGGTCGCAGTATTAGCGGTCGCAGTATTAGCGGTCGCAGTATTAGCCGCGGCAGCACTAGCAACCGGTGCAGCAACCGCAGCAGAAGCACGCTGATCAATAACCGCCTGCACATCTTCTTTCGTTACTCGACCGGCTTTGCCGCTGCCTGTCACTTCACTATCTGTAATATTATTCTCTGCCATCATTTTTTTCGCAGCAGGACTAATAATTAATTCATGGTCCGTTTGAGTTTGAGCTTCAACTGGCTCTGCCACCGCTGGCGCAGGCGACTCAGCAACCGCACCCGCTTCAAAACGCGCAATCAATTCATTGCTAAGAATAATTTCGCCTTCAGGTTTAATAATTTCTGTTAACGTACCTTCAGACGGTGCATTAATTTCAATAACAACCTTGTCAGTTTCAATATCAGCAATCAGTTCATCACGCCCGCAGGGTTCACCCACCTTTTTGTGCCACGTTGCAACTGTGCCATCAGCTACCGATTCAGGAAATGACGGAGCTTTGATTTCGATACTCATAATTAAATGCTCTTGCTAATCAATATAAATGCTATGCAAGCCCAAAGGCTATGCGCTAAATAATGGTCTTATTCTAAAGCCCTAATGCTTCAGCGATAAGGTTCTCTTGTTGCTGTAAATGCAAAGCCATATAACCCGCAGCGGGTGATGCCGATGAAAGACGACCTGCAAAGCTCAGCGGTAAATCTTTATTAATTAAATCCAATACACGACGTAATCGATGCTGACTGTTATACCAAGCACCCTGATTTTTTGGCTCTTCCTGACACCACACTACGGTCTCTAATTGACTGTAATCAGCAATGACACTAAACATTTCAGCATCGGGGAATGGATACAATTGTTCAATGCGAATAATCGCAACATTTTTCAAATTATGCTTACGACGTGTCTCAAGTAATTCGTAATACACTTTACCGCTGCAAACCACTAAGCGTGTGATATCGCGTGAAGCTAATTCGTCAGTCTCAGCAATAACATTATGGAATTGCCCTTCAGAAAAATCTTCTAACGATGAAGCTGCATGTTTATGTCGTAACAAACTTTTCGGTGACATAATCACTAAGGGGCGACGCAGTGGTCGAATAGCTTGGCGACGTAATAAGTGAAAAATTTGTGCTGCGGTCGTAGGTACACAGACTTGAATATTTTGCTCGGCACACAATTGTAAATAACGCTCTAATCTAGCCGACGAATGCTCAGGACCCTGACCTTCATAGCCGTGTGGCAGCAACATCGTTAGGCCGCATAAGCGCCCCCACTTATGCTCACCACTGGCAATAAACTGATCGATAACCACTTGGGCACCGTTAGCAAAATCACCAAACTGCGCTTCCCAAATCACCAAGCCTTTGGGGCTAGTGGTGGCATAGCCATACTCAAACCCGAGCACCGCCATTTCTGATAAAAATGAATCAAATATTTCAAAGGTGGCAGGCTCTTTAATCGCATTCTCTAAAGGAATACAAACTTCTGCTGTGCTTTGATCATGCAAAACCGCATGGCGGTGAGAAAAAGTACCTCGTCCGACATCTTGGCCGGTAATACGAACAGGATAGCCTTGCTCAAGCAACGTGGCATAAGCCATGGTCTCACCAAAGCCCCAGTTACCGTCCATTGCACCAGCGGCCATTTTGATACGGTCTTCAATAATTTTCATGACCTGGCGCTGCAAAACAAAACCATCGGGCACTTGGTTAACAGTTTGAGCTAAATGCTGTAATTGCTCTAACGGATAACGTGTGTCGCCTCGCACTTCCCAATCATGGGCAAGATAAGGCGTCCAATCGACAAACAATTCTTCATTAGGTTGTTTAACTAAACTTTTTACAACGTGGTCACCATGCTCTAAGGCTTCACGGTAATCGTCTTCCATTTGACGCACTTGCACATCAGTGACAGAACCTTCGGCCACTAGCTGACGAGCATAAATATCACGCGTCGTCGCATGCTGTTTGATTTCACCGTACATCAATGGCTGAGTGCCTGAAGGTTCATCGGCTTCATTGTGACCGCGGCGACGATAGCAAATTAAATCAATAACGACATCACGCTTAAACTGCTGGCGATAATCTAAAGCCATTTGAGTCACAAACAATACCGCTTCAGGGTCGTCACCATTAACGTGGAATATAGGCGCCTGAACCATCTTCGCACAATCGGTACAGTACTCAGTTGAGCGCGCATCTTCGATATTCGAAGTGGTAAAGCCAACCTGATTATTAATAACGATATGCACAGAACCGCCAGTTTTATAGGCGCGAGTCTGTGACATCTGGAAAGTTTCCATCACAATGCCCTGACCGGCAAACGCCGCATCACCGTGCATAATAATGGGATAACCTGATCACGATCAACATTTTTACGACGATCTTGGCGTGCTCGTACTGAGCCTTCAACCACCGGCGAAACAATTTCAAGATGGGATGGGTTGAACGCTAGGGCTAAATGTAATTCGCCGCCCGCCGTCATAATATTCGATGAAAAACCCTGATGGTATTTCACATCACCTGAGGAGTTGTATATGGCTTTACCTTCAAACTCATCAAATAGCTCTGATGGCTGCTTACCAAAGGTATTAATCAAAACATTTAAACGGCCCCGATGGGCCATGCCAATAACGACTTCTTTGGCTTCGTATGATCCTGCGCGCTGAACTAATTCATCGAGCATAGGAATAAGGCTCTCGCCGCCTTCCAAACCAAAACGCTTAGTACCGGGATAACGCGAGCCTAAATATTTCTCTAAGCCTTCAGCCGCTGTTAATCGCTCTAACACATGGCGCTTAGTGTCGACACTGTACTCTGGCGATGAACGCACGCCATCCATACGCTTTTGAATCCATTGGCGCTGCTCGGTATCGACTATATGCATAAACTCAGCACCAATCGAACCACAATAAGTTTTTTCTAGGGCGGTAATAATGTCGCCCAGCGTAGCCTGATCGGTACCAATATAAAAAACACCCGTTTGGAAAACGGTATCGAAATCAGCGGCACTCAAATGATGGTAAGCAGGGTCTAAATCGGGCACATCTTCGCGCTGCATTAATCCCAGCGGATCAATATTGGCTTTTTGATGGCCGCGTTGACGATAAGCGCTGATTAATTGCACCACACGTATCTGCTTACGCTCATGATCCGTCGCTAAACTATCGGCGACCGTGGCGCGAACAGCACCACGATTTTGACGAGCCAACTCTAAAAAATGGGCTCGCACAGTAGCATGTGGAACATCCGGCTGGATATTGCCATTAACGCGCGGCAGCTTATCAAAGCAATCACGCCATTCTTGATCAACCTCATTGGGTGATTCAAGATACTTTTCATACAAGGCTTCGACATAATCAGCATTGCCGCCAGAAATATAAGACGTGCGCCACCAGTGATCCATCGGATGATTCTGCAGGGGGGACTGCGACATGCTCTTTTCTCAAAATTAAGGAAGAATTCTATAGATAAGTCTATCGGGAATAATCATTTGAACAAGCGAGAAAATTGCTAATTCTTCGCACAAAATTATAGATAAGGCTGACTTTGGCTAATGGCGAGTTAAAAACCCTCATAACGCAAAGCTATTTTCTTTTTTTCAGCCAGCTCAAGGCTTTAGCTTTGCACTTATACGGCGCTAAAACGCTCAGCCTTGCACAAATATGAGCCAAATAATCCGCAAGTCAGGCTGCAAACGTTAAGCGCTACAAACGTTAATCGTAAAAGATTTTTTGAATGCTGAGAGATGTGAAACGCTTGGCAAAAAAAAGCCCATCTCATGACGGGCTTTTTATCTTAGAGCGTTACTTTTCTGTCATTCAGCGCCAATCGAGCTAGCGACTCAGCAGCATTGAACGAATATGACCGATAGCCTTCGTTGGATTTAAGCCTTTAGGGCATACCGAGACACAGTTTTGAATACCATGACAACGGAAAACACTAAACGGATCGGATAAATCCTCTAAACGAGATTCGGTTTCATCATCTCGGCTATCCGCTAAAAAGCGATAAGCCTGCAGCAAACCGGCAGGGCCAATAAATTTATCGGGGTTCCACCAAAAAGAAGGACAGCTCGTTGAGCAACAAGCACAAAGAATACACTCATAAAGACCATCAAGCTTTTCGCGCTCTTCTGGCGACTGTATACGCTCAATGCCCGTCTCAGGAATTTGACCTTGTAAATACGGCTTCACTTTCTCATATTGCGCGTAGAACTGGCTCATATCGATGACCAGATCACGAATGACTGGCAAACCCGGTAAAGGGCGCAATTCTAATTTGCCCTTTTTCACGATTTCAGACAACGGCTTAATACACGCTAAGCCATTTTTGCCATTCATATTCATGCCATCAGAACCGCAGACACCTTCACGACATGAACGACGATAAGACAATGATGGATCTTGCGCTTTTAGCAACTCAAGTACATCAAGCACCATCATATCTTTACCACCGGTATCGAGTTGATACTCTTGCATATACGGCGCAGCATCTTCAGCTGGGTTGTAACGGTAGATACTCACTTGTAACATTTGGACGCTCCTAAACTCTTTTATCTACAGCTATCAATTAATAAACGCGGGCTTTCGGCTCAAAGGTATCAACCGTTACCGGATCAAAGTTCACCTTGCGCTTACCAACACGTTTTTCATCAGCAAAATACATGGAATGACATAACCAATTTTCATCATCACGCTCTTGATAGTCATCACGCGCATGCGCGCCACGACTCTCTTTGCGGACATTCGCCGAAATTGCTGTCGCTTCCGCTACTTCAAGCAAGTTATGCAATTCTAAAGCTTCAATTCTAGCCGTATTAAAGGCATCACTCTTATCAGCCAAAGGTGCTTCTTCAATGCGAACACGCAAGTCAGCTAACTGCTTAACGCCTTCGTCCATTTTATCGCCGGTACGGAACACGCCAAAATACAACTGCATAATGGTTTGTAGCTCTTTACGCAGCGCCGGCACACTCTCGCCGTTGCCTTTATTCTCATTCAGTTTTGTCACACGATTTAACGCTTTATCAATATCTGTTTCGCTCGCATCACGCTGCTCAATGCCATCTGTTAAGGCTTTCTCAATAAACAGACCCGATGCACGACCAAAGACCACTAAATCAAGCAATGAATTACCACCTAAACGGTTAGCGCCATGAACCGATACGCAGGCAATCTCGCCGCAAGCATAAAGACCTTCAATGACAACATCTTCACCGGCAGCATTTTGCGTTAACGCCTGGCCATTCACATTGGTTGGAATGCCACCCATCATATAATGACAAGTTGGCACTACTGGAATGGGTGCATAAACAGGATCGACATGCGCAAACGTCTCAGACAACTCACAAATACCCGGCAAGCGGCTATGCAGCACATCTTGTCCCAAGTGATCGAGCTTCAATAAAACGTGATCTCCGTCTGGGCCACAACCACGTCCTTCTAATATTTCCATCACCATCGATCGAGCAACCACATCGCGGCCAGCCAAATCTTTAGCATTCGGTGCATAGCGCTCCATAAAGCGCTCACCATCTTTATTGATAAGATAGCCACCTTCACCACGACAACCTTCAGTGACTAGCGTGCCCGCACCGTAAATACCGGTTGGGTGAAACTGCCACATTTCCATATCTTGTACGGGCACATCGGCACGCAGCGCCATGCCGACACCATCGCCGGTATTGATATGCGCATTAGTGGTTGAAGAATAAATACGCCCCGCGCCACCTGTTGCAAACACGGTTGCTTTCGACTTAACGTAAACCGTTTCGCCCGTTTCTATACAAATAGCGATAACACCCACAACCACGCCATCTTGGTTTTTAACCAAATCAGTGGCATACCACTCATTCAGAAAAACCGTATTGTTCTTTATATTGGCCTGATACAAAGTATGTAACAGCGCATGTCCGGTACGATCGGCTGCCGCGCAAGTACGCGCTGCCTGTCCGCCGGCACCAAAATCTTTTGACTGACCGCCAAAAGGACGCTGGTAGATACGTCCTTCTTCCGTTCGGCTGAACGGCAAGCCCATATGTTCAAGTTCAAAAATCGCCTCAGGGCCAACACTGCACATATATTCAACAGCGTCTTGGTCACTGATATAGTCAGAACCCTTAACGGTGTCGTACATGTGCCAGCGCCAATCATCATTGGGATCAGAGCTCGCAATCGAACAAGTAATACCGCCCTGAGCAGACACTGTGTGCGAACGCGTGGGAAACACTTTAGAAATGACCGCTGTTTTGTGGCCCGACTGAGCTAATTGTAAAGCTGCTCGTAGTCCTGCACCGCCACCGCCAACAATTAGGCCGTCATAAGTGAGTGTTCGAATATTCGCCATCTATATAAACTCCGGTCACTGCCCGCCTATCGGGTCAGCCTATATTTTCATTCATTGTGAATGCTTTAAGGCGCATTCAATATAAGTTATGTCTATGTTCGGTATCTAGCCGCTGTTAACGCTTGAGCTAACTCTGACCTAAAACCTTGAGCAAAAGGTACTAGCAAAAGAACACCCCTACTTCAACTTCGGATCTAAGCGCCACACAATGCCATCAATAAAAAGACTTTGCGTCTATTTATTACGGTTAAACCACCTATAGAGATTCATTGCCACGTAAAATAAATCCATTTTTCGTGCGGGTTTATCGCACTTGAGCAATGTATGCATAAAAGCGGTGCGGATTATAGGCTAGCGCATGCGATAGACACAAACATAACTGCGATTGGATGGACAGATAAAACAATAAAAGCAGCGTTAATAAGTCCGATTAAGACAAATAGGGCATAAATTGACGTCCCAATCATTCAGATGAAATACGCCGCGGACATTGACAAAAAAACCGAGCGCTCTATAGTCGTCGGTTACGTTTGTCGGCTATAATCAGCGGCTTAAGTTAACGCCGTCCAAGAAAAGCTGC
>JGI20153J14295_10002694_pt1 | contig 12414 bp, 10 predicted proteins | sample COG_03_FD_14295 | JGI IMG/M metagenome (IMG submission 14295) | reverse complement strand
GTACATTGGGTGCCGGCTTGGAAATAGCCAAGGGTTTCACTCCCAATTTTGGCGTACGAGCGGGTTTTAATTATTTCTCCTACGCTTACGATGCAACCGAGTCTGATGTTTCTTATGACTTGGAGTTGGAACTGAAAAGTTTTGCAATGTTTGCAGATTGGCATCCCTTTAAAGGTGCATTTCGATTAAGTGGTGGTTTAATCATCAATGGAAATGGCTTAACCGGAAATTCAAAGCCAACCGCACCCGTAGAAATTGGAGGTACAGATTATAATCTCGATTCTATAAACCTAGATATATCGTATAACACGATTGCTCCTTATTTTGGTCTTGGTTGGGATACAACTTTCGGAGATCGAGATAATTGGGGTTTTGCTTTTGATTTAGGCTTAATTTATTCGGGATCCGCGGAAGCTGCTCTTAGTGTTTCAGGCCCAGACCAAGTAGCGGCAATTGGTGCAGGTGATGTAAAAAAAGAACAGGATGAACTTCAAAACGATCTCGATTCACTCAAATGGTGGCCGGTTGTAAGTGCTGGCTTAGTATATCAGTTTTAAATTATAGGTTACCCCATAATTCTGAAATAATTGCCATTATTAGAGGTAATTTGTTTCAAGCGAATCCCTCGATCAGAAAAAATTATTTACAAGAATTTACGCATTATTGCTTTACACGAGTTGGCCCAACTTCCAATAGTAGTTTTTGTATAACCTCCTTTTACTAAAAACCGTAAAGAAAAACGATCATGATCGAAAACAGACGAAAATTCTTAGCCCAGTCCACACTTTTCACCACATTTGCAATTAGCGGTACAAAATCTTCCGGACAGATAATCGGTGCAAATGAACGCATAAATGTAGCGGTTTGTGGTATCAAGGGAAGAGGCACCTCTCATATGGGGGGACACGGAAGGCAAAAAAATGTGACGATTTCTCATTTAGTCGACCCGGATACCCGCTTACATGAAGCCCGTAAAAAATTTATCGTTTCCAAATTTAAGAATACCCCCGACTGTGTACAGGATGTCAGAGAGGTTTTGGATAATAAGGATGTCGATGTCATTTCCATCGCCACCCCCAATCATTGGCACAGTTTAATGTCCATTTGGGCCTGCCAAGCGGGAAAGGATGTGTACGTGGAAAAACCTCTTAGCCATAATCTTTTTGAAGGGAAAAAACTGGTCGAAGCAGCCAAAAAGTATAAGCGAATCGTTCAGCACGGCACCCAAAATCGCTCGCTCAGTAAATGGTCTAATTTAGCCAACGAAATTGCCTCGGGCAACAGAGGAAAGCTCGAAGTTGCTTTGGGTACCTGCCACAAAAGAAGAAAATCGATTGGCTTTAAAGAAAGCAAAAACCCGCCGAGTGAACTCAACTATGACCTTTGGACTGGACCGGCTCCCCAAGAGAAATATCATGATAATCTTGTTCATTATAATTGGCACTGGTTTTGGAATTATGGAAATGGTGACATCGGAAATCAGGGTGTCCACCAAATGGATATTGCTCGTTGGATGATCCCGGGAGCAGTCTGGCCCAAGAGAGTATTTAGCGTGGGTGGACGATTTGGATATAACGATCAAGGGGAAACCGCCAACACTCAACTCGCGATTTTTGATTACGGCGAATCATTACTCGTCTTTGATGTTCGGGGACTTTCGGGCAAGTCCAACATGGGAGTTTCTAATCATGTTTACTTTGATCAAGATGCCAAGCAAGTGACAACCAAGAGTCACGGCCTTAAAAACATAAAAGACCCGCTCGCAGAACGCGGGAAAGTAGATATTTTTGAAAACTTCATCCAAGCAGTCCGAAATCGAAAGGAAAACCACCTCGATGCCCATGTATTTGAGGGACACGTATCCAGCGGACTCTGCCATCTGGCGAATCTTTCCTATCGCCTGGGTGAAAAATCCGGTTTCAGTAAAAAGAATAAAGCCTTTGGCGAAAATAAAAAGGCCTATGAATATTTAGAACGCATGCAAGACCACTTAAAGGAAAATGGACTGAAACTGGAAGAAACAGATTACATTGTGGGTCGAACCTTACATTTTGACTCCCAAACTGAAACGATTATCGGGGATGATCAAGCGAATGGCATGCTATCACGAACATACCGACCACCCTATGTGGTTCCCGAGAAAGTATAAGTTCTACAAACTTATTCAGGTTCAAGCAAAATTCGACTTTTCCAATATTGAGAAATCCTTCTCAGTTTGTACTATTTTTTTAATTAAGGACGAATTGAAAACTTTTATCCTAACTCCATTTCCAACGAAAACTTACTGAAGTAGAAAAAATCATTTTAAGGTATCGAGACGCTACTTATTTTCTACAATCTTGGGCTCCGAATTCCACAGCAGGTAAATAGGAAATTTAATTGACTCTCCCAAATAAGATAAAATCCCAACATCTGACTTCCACCAATTACTAATTGAAAAAACCTCGTTACTCGCTCCTGCAACTTCGACCTTGATACCCGAATTGATAAAAATCTTTTCAAATGCATAATGGGCCCGTCGGGTATGAAATTCATCGGTGACAATGATAATCCGTTCCCAATTTTTTTCTTTCGCATAAGACAGTGCATCCTCCGCTTCATCAAAAGTAGAGGTGGCACCGCCAGTAAGGGAAGGAAGAATTTCCCATTTCGCATCCAATTGCATAATTTTTGTCGCCTCTTGGGCAAACTTCAAATGACTGAGTTCCAATTGGGAAAATTGTCTATTCCTGGGTCTCTCTTCAGTTACAAATAGCTTCTTGGAATAGCCCTCGTTCCATAACCTAAGACTCCTGCCACCCGGGTGGTTCGCCCCCCGGATAAACAGATAATCGCATCGGCATTTTTACTGGCAGTATGCTTTTGAAATAGGCGTGCATAACCAGGCAGTAGGAGTGGGTGGGCAAGATAGAATGCTAAAAGGAATGCCACTCCAATTCCTAACATCCATAATATCCATCTCAACAGTTTCATTCCTTGAGTAAAAAGGCACCCTCAATCTCAACCGCCACATTCCCCGGTAAGCCCGATACTCCACAGGCACTCCGAACACCCACTCCATGATCATTTCCCCAGATATCGCAAAATAACTGACTACAACCGTTAATGACCAAAGGATGTTGGTTAAAACTCGGGCCTGCATTCACCATCCCGAATAACTTACTCACCCTTTCCACTCGCTCCAAGTCTCCAATTTCAGCCTGTAAACTGGCAATAATATTCAGCCCTACCTGACGAGCTGCCTGTGCACCTTGCTCGACCGTCAAGTCAGTTCCCACTTGCCCGGTAATCATCGATCCATCATCCAGTATTGGAAGGTGTCCGGAAAACATTGCCAATCGGTCCTGGATCAAGATCGTTTTGTATAACCCTGCGGCTTTTGGTGCACTAGGAAGTGAAATTTTTAATTCGGATAATTTTTCCAATAGATTCATTGATTAAAAATAGATTGATCTTTTTAATCGGCAAGGATCAAAGATAAAGAATGAAATTTACATTTGGTAATTGATTTTAAAATTTAAATATCCTCTATTTAAAATGTATGAAAAATGTTACCAATCAAATTTCCAGACGAAGTTTACTCGCAACCGCTGGAATTGCAGGACTTGCTTCTTCTATAAGTACGAACCTGATGGCGGGCCATCATGAGAAAGCAAATCAACTCTCTCTCCCAAAAGGTACGACTATTCTATTTCAGGGCGATTCAATTACAGATGCCGGAAGAGACAAAAAAAAACAAATTGCAAATCAACAAAAAGCGTTGGGAGGAGGTTACGCATGGATGGCCGCGTCGCATCTTTTGATTAAAAACCCACAGCTTAACCTCACCATTCATAATCGTGGAATTTCTGGAAATAAAGTACACCAGCTTGCCAACAGATGGGATAAGGATTGCCTAGACTTAAAACCGGATATCCTCAGTATAATGATCGGAGTGAATGACATTTGGCACGGATTAAATGGTAAATATGAGGGAACTGTAAAAACCTACGAAGATGATTTTCTTAGCCTCATGGAACGAACCCGTAAGGCATTGCCTAAGACCCAGTTTGTGATCTGCGAACCCTTTGTTCTCCGCTGCGGAGCAGTCAATGAGAAATGGTTCCCGGAATTCGATCGTTATCGTGCCGCTGCCCGAAAAGTCGCAGATCAAAATAATGCCACCTTTGTTCCCTTTCAATCGATGTTTGATGAAGCAGTTCAATATGCCCCGCCTAAGCATTGGGCAGGGGATGGCGTTCACCCTTCCTCCCATGGTGCTTCCTTGATGGCTCATTTTTGGACTCAGTCCGTTCAGTCCTAAATCACCGATGAACCAATCGATCGCACTTCCGCTGTAAGGATGAAAGCCATTCGCCTAACCGCCCCCCAGTCATTCCAATCCTTTGAGATTGATGAACCAAACGAGCCTGCCCCTGGTGAGGCTCTTGTCCGAACTGTCCGGATGGGAATATGTGGAACAGATGCAAGCTGCTATTTGGGAAAATTTCCCTTTTTCGACTATCCGCGCATTCCTGGCCACGAACTTGGAGTGGAAGTTATTCGAGTCGGACCGGGTGTACAAAATGTAAAACCGGGAGATCGCTGTTCAATCGAACCCTATCTCAATTGTGGAGAATGTCACCCCTGTAAAAAGGGACACGGAAATTGTTGCGAAAACCTGAAGGTTTTTGGCGTAATGATGGATGGCGGACTCTGTGAACGTTCCATTATTCGTGCGGACAAATTACATCCATCCGATCAATTATCCTATGATCAACTTGCACTAGTGGAAACTCTTGCAATCGGTTGTCATGCCTCCGACCGTGGCAAAGCCAAAAAGGGCGATCATGCCCTCGTCATAGGAGCCGGTCCAATTGGGCTTTCAACAATTGAATTCAATCGACTGACTGGAGCCACTCTTACCATAATGGATATGTCCGAAGAGAGGCTCGAGTTCTGTCGAAAGAACTACGGGATAGAAAATCTGGTTCATTTTAAAGGGGACGGTTCTGAAATTGAAGCGATGAAAGAAATTACTCATGGTGCACTTTACGATGTGGTTACCGATGCCACCGGGAGCCATCATTCCATGTCTAATGCCCTGGAATATGTAGCCTACAGCGGGGCACTTGTCTATGTGGGCATTACCACTGAGACGATCGGTTTCCCTCACCCTGCCCTCCACCGAAGAGAAATCGATTTATTGGCCTCAAGAAATGCTCTTCCGGGAGATTTCCCACGGATCATTCATTTGATTGAAGAAGGAATAATCGACACAGAGCCATGGATTACCCATCGGATTACAATGGATCAAGTAGCAGAAAAATTCGACTCGTTAATCCAACCAGACTCCGGTGTGTTAAAAGCAATAATTGAAGTTGGCGATTCGTAAAAAAGTATTTTTATTTCGATTATCCTATTGGGTTCGATTAGGTTGCTAGAGCTATGGAGCAGACAGTAGCAACATTTTACCAATTTGCCAATTTACCGGACTGCATAAACTGGCAAAGAAAACTGAGGACACATTGTAAAAAATTCAATGTTCTTGGGACGATTATTTTGGCGGAAGAAGGAATTAATGGAACTGTATCCAGTTCAGCAGAAGGAATTAAGGAAATTTTAGCATTCATTAGAAAAGAAGAGCGTTTTAGCCAAATGCCCTATCGGATCTCCACCACTCCGAGAAAAACATTTTATCGAATACGAGTGGTTGTCAGAAAAGAAATTGTTACCCTGGGAGACGCTTCCATTAATCCAAACGATATGGTGGGAACTTATGTAGAACCTAAAAATTGGAATAAGATCATTCAAGATCCTGATACTGTTGTGATTGATACTCGCAATGACTACGAAGTTGAATTGGGAACCTTTGAAGGAGCAACGAACCCCAATACAGAAACTTTTTGTCAATGGGATGAATATGTGAAAGAAAATTTACAATCTCAAAAAGATAAGAAGGTGGCCATGTTTTGTACCGGTGGAATCCGATGCGAAAAAGCATCTTCCCATCTCTTACAGAATGGTTTCACTGAAGTGTACCATTTAAAAGGTGGAATTTTGAATTATCTCGAGAATGTTGAACCGGAAGATAGTTTATGGAAAGGGGAATGCTTTGTTTTTGACCACCGGGTATCTGTGGTACATGGACTAAAAGATGGAGATTCCAAAATCTGCTTTGGTTGTCGCTGGCCTCTCAAGGTTGAAGACATGGAATCTGAGAAATACGAATCTGGAATTTGCTGCCCCCACTGTGCAGATACTCTGGACCCGGTCAGGCGGGCAAGCCTGCAGGAAAGAAATCGCCAAATTCAAATCGCCCGCAAAAAAAAGACCGATCATCTCGGACAAAATATCGCACTTCTCTCAGAAAATAAAAAACGGCGGAGAAAGCTCACCCCAATAAAAGAGTAAGTTTTAATGTGATCAGAAAAGAACCAAAAATCTCCAATATATTTGAAACAGGTGATACCGATACCCTCCTCCCACGATCATGGAAGAGTGGTTCACTAAAATACGATGAACTCAAGCCCCTTTCGGAGGGGGGAACCGCAAAGCTATATTCCACTCTCGATTTAAATCTGCAAAGAAATGTGGCCTACAAAACATTACATGAAGACCTGAGAGATTCTGAAATTGAAACCAAGCGTTTCCTGCGCGAAGCAAGGGTAACCGCAAATATTCAGCACCCCGGTACTGTACCACTATACGAACTGGGAAGGGATCGGGAGGGTCAGCTATTTTTCACCATGAAAAAAGTCGATGGTCGTGACCTGAAAGAGATTCTTTTTGACCTGCGACAGGAAGTACCCGAAGTCGTGGAAAAATTTCCCCTGCCCCGCCTGCTCGATATTTTAATCCAAGTATGTCAAACAATTGCATACGCACACGATATCGGCGTGATTCATCGTGATCTTAAACCCGCCAATATTATAGTGGGTAAATTTGGTGAAGTGTATGTGCTCGACTGGGGATTAGCCAAAGTTCTCAATGCACCGACTCTTCAAAAGTCTGAAGCCATTAAGAATGAAAAGGTGGACACCACCCTTACCCCCGTGGGCAGACATTATGGAACCCCGATGTACATGCCACCAGAGATTGCCAGAGGAGAAGCCGATCTCGATGGAAGAACCGATGTTTTTTCTCTTGGCATTATTTTGTTTGAAATGTTAACCCTGCAATTTTTGGTGGAAGGCGAGGATCCTTACGAAATCAAAAAGAAGATCCTCGACCAGCCTCTTCCTCTTCCACGCGAGGTTGCCCCCCATCGTAACATACCGCGTGATCTTCAAGCAATTTGCATGAAGGCACTTAAACGAAATAAGTATGACCGTTATCCATCCACCACTACATTCCTGGAAGACTTACAACATTACAGACATCAGGAAGAAGTATCTGTCTACTGGTACTCAGGTTGGGAAAGACTGACAAGGTGGAAGAGCCGTCATGCCTATTTAATATTTTCTGTGGCATCTGCCCTTTTGGGGGCTGGGTTACATGCTTTATTTAGCCAATAGTTAAAAGGTTTCTTATTTCTAAAAAATCATAAAAAAGGAAGGTTGCACTTGTTCAACCTTCCTTACGCCCGAAGACGAGTTTAAAAATTAAGCCAACATTACCGGGGTGGTAATGCCGACCAGTAGGTGGATCTAAAATAAGATTCAGTAATTTATTACATTTTTAAAGATCCGGGAAAAGACTCCCCCCTTTACCCATTTTCTTTGTACGACAGGCCCTGCAAACACAGTTAGGACCATGATCACTCGTATCCTCTTCCTTAGCTGGCTTACTTGAAACTTGATCGAGGAGATTTGCGGGTTTTTGCGGGTTTTTCGCACGCCCGGTCAAAACAGTAGCCGTACCCATCGTTTTTGCGGAGTTCATCTCGCTATCTGCCCCGATTGTAGAAGCCCCATTATTCGAGCTCCCGACCGAAATAGGTTGTGAGACAGGGGATGATTGTTTCTTGGGTCGGACATACAAAGGATTTCCACCACTTGCCATTCGGTCCGAAAGACTTTCATACTTTGGTTTTACCGTTTCGATAAAGTTACTGTTATCAATTAACATGGTCGCACGAAATTTATCACTATTAGGCTGGGAAACCACAAGATATCCGGGAGCAGTGGGGTGAAAACGAGAGGCCTTCAGGGAACCTCCCACCGGTACCGGTATCTTTACCTGCTGGCCACTATCCTGTAAAATAACGGGCTTACGGGCTTTGATTACGAGTGGGAAGATGAGTGTGGTGTTCCTTCTTGCCCAGTCAATCACTTGATCTCCCTCCGACTTGCTCATTTTCTCTTTATCCTGGACCGCGGAGGGCTTGGTCGCCTTTGCCACAGAGCCCGCTCGAATGATATCATCCCGTGCTTCTGAAAGTTTTCTCTCCAAGCCCCTCACATCATCTCTCAGATTCTGCTCACTGGACATCAACTTCGCAATATTTCCTTCTAATTCCTCCTTTGCCTGGGCAAGTTCGTCTTTATCATTGGCTAACTCTTTATTTTCAGACTCCAATTTTTTCTTCAGACCGAGATAAAATTCTTCATTGGCCTTTAACTCTTCCACCTCCTGGCTAAGATCAACCGATTGCACCGCAGTGGGATCATCTCCCGCAACAAACATCCCTACCAAACCAGCAGTGCTTAGGAAAGCAACTGTAGAGGCCGCAATGGCAAACCAGTTATTTCCTTTTTTCTTCACAGCGCTTCCCTTAAATGCATTTTGCATATTGGAAACCTTCCCCTGCATTTGCCTAAGAGCCTGATCTTTCTGAGTATCCGCCGATGCCACCTGTTGGAGTTGAGCAAGAGATGCCTGTAACTCTTTTCCCATATCCACCACCTTCCCATTTCCCTCGACTAATCGCCCCGAAAGAATGCTGGCCACATTGAGACATAACTGACCACCCGCGGCTCCGTGTTCTCCAATAAATTCAATTAAACGTTCATGATCAAGCCTCCAGAGTATACACTCCCCCACTGCCTGCACACTTGCCGAAGCAACGCCACCACTAAGGAAAGCCATCTCTCCAAACGCGGCTCCTTTTCCCAAAGTGGCAATATGTTGATTCTTTCCCTGATCATTGGCCTTAAAAATCCCCACCTCCCCCATCACCACCATGTATAGGAATCTTTGCTCATGCCCATCGGCAACGAGCGTCTCGTCTTCCGCTAGAATCCACTCGCCACCAAATTTGAGCTCTTCCATTTCGGTCGGCCCAATATTGGCACATAACCCGGTGGTGGGTAAATCATGTCCTGCTTCTAATACATCTTCGCGGTGGAGAAGTTTCATAATATACGAAGATTAGAAATAAAAAGCGTCCAAGGGCAAGGACAGAAAAACAGAGCGATCTCTTTTCATTTCTCTAATGACAACACTTCCCATGCTTTTTCAATCGCCAAAAATTGTAAGGCCAGGCGGCAAGAAAACCGGCACCCAAGGTAAAAGGTAAGATTGAAAGAGTAATCGCAGGGGCACCCATCATTCCATAATCAACCACATTCATGGCCGCCTCCATTAATAGCATTGAAATCATACTCATCCCAACCGCCGTTTTGAAAGCCTCCTTTGCACCTAACTGTTTCCATAGAATGAAAGTTTCGAGAATGACGCTCGTAATAATGCCTGAGCTCATTGCCACGATCCAAACCATGGTCCATAAATCCCGCGGAATAGACTCCGGTGCAAAATGACTCTGAAAAAGAAAAATTGCCCCTAAATCCCCAATCGCACACCCAACCAGGCAACCCAGGGTATTTTTTGCTGACCTAGCTGCAATCATTANNATATGCCTGATTTACTCCCATGAAAATATCTGTGGCATAGAGGTAAAAAGAAGGGTCATCCTTATTTTATTTTCCGGTAACCCGGTTAACCTAACCAGGGCTGAACGATAGGACTCCAACTGTCCACGGTAACGGTCAACCAGTTGATCCAGACCCACATCTTTTCCGGGCCGATCCGTTTTAAAATCAATAATCTCAGCGGCCATTATTTCATCACTCTCCGATAAGCTCAAAACCACCCTGTCAAAAACACCCTGCACTATTTTGCCCTCCTTTTCATAGGCAAAGCTACGCTCCCTCCAGACTTCGGTTTTCTGGGCGGGTAAGGAGAATATTTTCTTAACCTCCGGGTCTGCCATGGCCCGGCTAAAAATATCCATCGCCTGCTTGGATGTTCCCTTGCCTTGTTGTTCTAACCATTTTGATAAATCTGCTTTTTTTTCCCACCATTCCACATTTTCAAACAACGCATGCACCTGCGTGCCTAATTCCTTACCCGTGTTTGCTTGAATACCCAGTAAATCGGTTGCTTCCACGCCGCATTGTTCTTTATCAGATGGCCTTGACTTCGAAAGGTTGCGATATTTTCGTTTCCGAAAATTCCCGCGATCAACCAGTTCTCTCTCTTCTCTTTGGGGTAAGTTTGCCTCCCGCTTGCTCCACCATTCCGGGGATCCCGAACAGTAAGCCAATTCAAATCCACCTTCCCGTTGCCCGGTCAAGCGATTGGTTTTATCGATGACCTCCTGCTCAATTGTGGAATCCATCGACAGGGTATCATTTAAAAGATAAATGAAATTTTTGGAGGATGATTTTGGATTGTAAGGTTCAGAAAAAAGATAAAGGGCACGGGCCGGACGGGTCATTCCAACATAAAACTTACACAGGCTCTCAAATGCGGATGCCTCTTCATCATTTGTTAACATACCAGATAAAAAAGGATCCGCTTCCTGAAGGAATTTCTTGGGCTTCGCCAATACCCAGTCAAAACCGAGTCCCGACTTCGCTAAGGATTTGTATAATTCAATTCCGTTTCCTGAACGGTGGCCACCTGTATTTCTTAAGCTCCCACCTCCCAAATCTGGCATAATGACCATATCAAATGTCAGCCCTTTCGAGCCATGAATAGTCATTGCCCGAATACTCGATTCCATTGCTCCCTTCGATGCTTCAGTTCGACGGGCAAAATCAAGGAAAAGGTCAATATTCCTACCCCCATTTTGGTCAAAAGACTGGGCCATAGTCAGAAATTCCTCGAGTCGTTTACGAACAAATGGTTGGGCTTCCTCCTCCACGTCGTCCAAAGCTTGCTCTCCCCACTGTCTGACGAAAGAGGTAAATCCACTTTCGTACACCCGTGTCCTTACTTCCTCCAGAATTGTATCCAGCGAATCCGAATCGGCTTCCATGAACGGACACATTTTTAAGTGCCCGATCGCCCAGTTATCGGTGGGATGAACTGCAGCACGCAGCAAAGATAATAAATACTGGGAGAATCCATTATCCCGTGCAGGTAAAGAACCAACCTCCTCCTCCACTGGCATACCGGGCAACTCCCTTCTTAAAAAATCCACTAATTCACGGGCAGTTTTCCTCGTTTGGGTAAGAATTGCACAAGTCCATCCGCGGTTTACCGGATCAACTTCGCGAAGCAGGTCGGCGATTGCACGGAAGCGCTCATCCTCGTCCTTCGTTGTCCACCAGGCCACATGACCAGTGCTATTTTTTGTTTTTTCAGAAGGGATATGAGTTTTCCAAATTTCATTCCACCTCGAGACTAAAATACTCGGATCAGCCTTGGAACCAAAGACCTGATTGACCGCCCCCAGAACATCGAGCCCGGAACGCCAGGATTCGTTCATGTTTTCAATCTCTAAACGGGACTGAAATTCTTTCTCCAGGTATCCGAACAATCGGGAGTCTCCTCCCCGCCAGCCATAAATTGCCTGCTTTTGATCACCCACACAAAAAAACATTCGTTCATCCTCCGGATTATAAAGAACCTCCTCAAGCAGGGGCTCGATCACTGCCCATTGACTAGGCGAAGTATCCTGGAATTCATCCAGCATCCAATGCTTGTATTTCCGGTCCAACCGATAATCCCGGTCCAATTTCTCCAGTTCATTTTCTGAATTGGTTAACAAAATGGGCAAGTCCGAGAACATGATGCCCCCTTTTTCCAAAACCTTTTTATTGTAACTGTTCACCACCCGGTTGAGGAGGGAATAAATCCCCTGGGTGCGCATCCCATAAATTTTTAATTCCTCCCCAATGATATGGGCAGACATACGTCTCACCGCTTCGACCCATTCACCCCGAATCTCATAATCCCGTCGGGAGTAGTAAGTCAACGATGGCTCATTTGTCATTACCCCCTTAAACAGTCTTTGAAAACCGATGCTATTTTTCGCTAAATCTGCCCCCGGACTCCAATTACGAAATTCCCCGAGAGCCTTTACAACTCCTTTCTTAGCCGATGGGGTCATCGCCGGTTCGAAACTGGCAGTTCCATCCTCCAACCATTCAACTGCCTGCCTGTAGTCATCCGCAAGGTCGTAATTTCCCGGCAACTGTTTCCAAAGAGAATCATCAGGCCAAAGCTGTTCCACCGAGCCCCAGTTTTTCGAATCCGGACACTGGG